>Ga0207657_10000862_pt1 | contig 31986 bp, 32 predicted proteins | sample KBSC33metaG_FD_184316 | JGI IMG/M metagenome (GOLD analysis project Ga0207657, IMG submission 184316) | Corn rhizosphere microbial communities from Kellogg Biological Station, Michigan, USA - KBS C3-3 metaG (SPAdes) (version 2) | ecosystem: Host-associated > Plants > Roots > Rhizosphere > Soil ...
GGCCGGCGGCGCCTACGCGATTCTCGCCCGAACGGCTCTTAGGACGCGGCGTTCGCCTTCTCGACGATTTGGTCGAACTGCGCCTTGGTCATGTCGAGCAGCAAGCCGGCCTTGTTATGTCCGAACGCATTGGCAGGGATCTTCAGCTTTCCCGCGGCGCTCGAGAGGATGACCCCGTCGGGGTCAATCTGGTCGATCTTCGCGATGAGGACGCCGGCCATGTCATTGACGTTGGCCCCAACGCTCAGTTCGCTCGCAGTGGCGGGGCGCGCGGGACCCATTTTCGAGACGCTCGCATTGCTCGCCCGCTGCTCAGGCAAGTTATCGCTCTGCCTTCGCTGGGTGTATTGATCGCCAACGTTGGTGCTGTTGTATGGGTTCGTGTTGATCGTCGCGCCGTTTTGCGGCGCCTGCCCGCCGCTGACGGCCTGGGCGCTCGCCTGTGCCGCCCCGAAAGCGATAAGAATCGCGGGAAAGACAAGCAACTTGCGCATGTTGGGCCCCTTTTCTTCCGCCTGACTATCGCTCTTTGAGGAGGCCAATGTCCAGCCCGTTCAGTCGGCCGCTGGCTCAAACCTAAGGACCCCCGCGGTGAAGGTCCTGTGCTCGGCATTGTCGGCCGGGTGGCGGCTGCCGTCGTAAACCACGACCTCATTGAAATCGAATGGTGACACACCCTCGAGGCAGGCGACATTGACGCCGAGCTGGTTCCGATTCGAGCGGCGCTTGTGGTGCGTGTAGATGCCGCAAACGGAGCAGAAATGATGCTCGGCGCTCATGGTGTTGAAGCGGTAGGTCGCGAGCTTGTCCTCGCCTTGCGTGATCCGGAAGTTCTCGGGCGTGGATGTCACCGCGACCGCGCCCCGCATCCGGCAGATGGAGCAGGTGCACCGCCGTGCCGAGGCGAAGCCCTCGGTCAGGGTGGTCGTGAACTTCACGGCGCCGCAGTGGCACGAGCCGTCGAGCGTGACCGGCTCAGACGAGGAAGTGTCCATCACGCTGCGACTTTCTCGAGCGCGTCCCTGACGGCATCGAGTGCCTCCTCCGCCTTGGATCCGTCGGGCCCGCCGCCCTGCGCCATGTCGGGGCGTCCTCCGCCGCCCTGCCCGCCGAGCGTCGCCACCGCCGCCTTGACGAGATCCACGGCGCTGACCTGGCCGGCGAGGTCGTCGGTCACTCCGATCGCGACACTGGCTCGGCCTTCGTTCACCGCCACCAGCACGCCAATCCCGGAGCCGAGACGCTTCTTCATGTCATCAACAGCCGCTCGCAAGCCCTTGGGATCAAAGCCTTCCACGACCTGGCCTATGAACTTGTACCCATTCACCTGCGCCGGCGCAGGTCCCTCGGATTTTGCAGCGCCACCGCCCATCGCCAGCTGCTTCTTCGCGTCGGCCAGCTCGCGCTCGAGGCGCTTGCGCTCGTCGACCAGCGCGGCAATTCGTCCCGGAACCTCGTCGGGCGAGGATTTCAGCGTTGTCGCCGCTTCGCGGAGCTTGGCCTCGCGTTCGCTGAGCCAGCGACGCGCCGCTTCCCCCGTTAGCGCCTCTATCCGCCGGATGCCGGACGAGACGGCGCTTTCACCGATGATCTTGAACAGCTGGATGTCGCCAAGGGCGCGGACGTGGGTTCCGCCGCACAGCTCAACGGAATAATCGCCCTCGCTGAGCCGCCCCATCGAAAGCACGCGCACCTCATCGCCGTACTTCTCGCCGAACAACGCCATGGCGCCCGCGGAAATGGCCTCGTCGGGAGTCATCAGGCGCGTGGTGACCGACTCGTTGGAGCGGATCTGTGCGTTCACCTCAGCTTCGATTGCTTCGATCTCCTCGCGAGTCAGCGCCTTGGGGTGGGAGAAGTCGAAGCGGAAATAGTCGGGCGCGACGAGGCTGCCCTTCTGCGTGACGTGCGTGCCGAGATGCCGGCGCAAGGCGGCATGAAGCAGGTGCGTCGCGCTGTGGTTCGCTCGCACGCGGTTGCGCCGCTCGGCATCGACCTTCTGGTGAACCGTGTCGCCGACCGAAAGCTCGCCCGCGACGACGCGGGTCCGAAGCACGTGGAGCTTGCCGAGTAGCTTCGACGTATCCTCAATCTGTCCTTCAAAGCCTTTGAGCGTGGAAAGTTTTCCTGTGTCACCGATCTGTCCGCCGCTCTCGCCGTAGAAGGGGGTCTGGTTGAGCAGGACATCGACGGTCTCGCCGATCTCCGCATTGTCGACGCGAGCGCCATCCTTGACGATCGCGAGCACGACGCCCTCGCCTTCGTCGCCGGAATAACCGGTGAACTCCGTCGCGCCATGTTCCTCGGCAAGGTCGAACCAGATTTCGTCGTTCGCCTTCGAACCCGAGCCTTTCCACGCGGCCCGCGCCTTGGCTTTCTGCTCGGCCATCGCCGTATCGAAGCCCGTGCGGTCGACCTGCAGCCCGCGCGAACGCAGAGCGTCCTCGGTCAGATCATAGGGGAAGCCGTAGGTGTCATAGAGCTTGAACGCGGTCTCACCGGAGAGCGTACCGCCGTCGGCCAGCTCCGCCGTCGCTTCGTCGAGCAATTTGATGCCGGTCGCCAGCGTCTGCCGGAATCGCGTTTCTTCCTGCTGAAGCGTCGCCTCGATCAGCGGCTGGGCGCGCACGAGCTCGGGATAGGCAGCACCCATCTCGGCGACCAGCGCGGGAACCAGCCGCCACATCAGCGGCTCCTTCGCTCCAAGAAGATGCGCGTGGCGCATCGCGCGGCGCATGATGCGGCGGAGGACATAACCCCTGCCCTCGTTTGCGGGCAGCACACCGTCCGCGACGAGGAAGCCCGAAGCCCGCAGGTGATCGGCGATCACGCGATGGCTGGCCTGGCTCTCACCCTCGGCTTTGGTTCGCGTGAGCTCCTCGCTGGCATGGATCAGCGCCTTGAACGTGTCCGTGTCGTAATTGTCAGGAACACCCTGGAGCACGGCGGCGATGCGCTCGAGGCCCATGCCTGTATCGATGCTCTTCTTCGGCAGCTCCGAGATGATCTCGTTCGCCGCCTGCTCGTACTGCATGAAGACGAGATTCCAGACTTCGACAAAGCGGTCGCCGTCCTCGTCCGGGCTTCCCGGCGGACCGCCCGGGATATGTTCGCCGTGGTCGTAGAAAATCTCCGAGCAGGGTCCGCACGGCCCGTCGTCCCCCATCGCCCAGAAATTGTCCTTGGTGGGGATCCGGACGATGCGGCTCTCGGGAAGGCCCGAGATCCTCTTCCACAGGCCGAACGCCTCGTCGTCCGTGTGATAGACGGTGGCGGTGAGCCGATCGGGGCTCAGGCCCCATTCCTTCGTCAGCAGGTTCCACGCGAGCTCAATCGCGCGATCCTTGAAATAATCACCGAACGAGAAATTCCCGAGCATTTCGAAGAAGGTGTGGTGCCGCGCCGTATAGCCGACATTGTCGAGATCGTTGTGCTTGCCGCCCGCGCGCACGCACTTCTGAGAGCTCGTCGCCTGGCTGTACGACCGCGTCTCGAGTCCCGTGAACACGTTCTTGAACGGAACCATCCCGGCGTTCACGAACATCAATGTCGGATCATTCTGCGGCACGAGCGGCGCCGACGGCACCCGCGCGTGGCCGTTCTTCTCGAAATATTCGAGGAAGCCGCGGCGGATGTCGTTCGTCGAGGTCATGCTTGCGATGTAAATGCGCTGCTGCACTGCGGCAAGGCGATGACTTGGCAGCAGTACGATCTACCCGCTAGCAGCAGCGCATGGGGAAGCGGCCAAAGTCCACCATTCCACGCTACAAGCGGAAGCGCCCGGTCTCCTGGCCGAGACGCGTCATCGGCTGGATCGTCAAGCTCATCCTCGCCTTCATCATGATCTCGGTGCTGTGGGTGCTCGCCTACAGGTTCATTAACCCGCCGATCACCGTCACGATGATCGAGGACGTGCTCGCCGGGCGCGGCGCGCACAAGGATTGGATGCCGATCACCCAGATCGACCGCGATATGGTCCGCGCCTCGATCGCGGCCGAGGACAGCAAGTTCTGCTCGCATCACGGATTCGACTTCCAAGCGATTGAAAACGCGATGCAACGCAATGCCTCTGGCGGCCGCATCAGGGGCGGTTCGACCATCAGCCAACAGACCGCGAAGAATGCCTTCCTGTGGCAGAACGGCGGTTATTTCCGCAAAGGACTGGAGGCCTGGTTCACGTTCTTGATCGAACATCTGTGGGGCAAGCAGCGGATCATGGAGGTTTATCTCAACCTCGATGAGACCGGCATCGGGACTTACGGGGTGAATGCAGGAGCGCAGCGCTATTTTGGCCACGACGCCAGCGCGATGACCGCGACCGAGGCGGCCAGGCTCGCCGCAGTGTTCCCGCTACCCAAGGAGCGGGGGGCGATTGCACCCAAGGGCTTCACCCGCCGCTACGGCAATACGATCGCGGCGCGTATCCCAATTGTAGCGCGCGACGGGCTCGACGCCTGTGTCTACAAGGGCATCACGCCGCCAGCCAAGAAGGCACCCCCGGCGGTTGCGAAGAAGCCACGTCCGCAGCCGGGCGCGGAATATGAGAGCGCCAAGCCGCTCCCGCCGATCGAGAACCAGGCGAGCGAGCTTCCGCCTCCGGCGACCGAGCCGACTCAGCCTGCGCCGGAACCTGCGCCGGCGAACCAGGCCACGCCACCTCCTGAGGAACCGTCGAACAGCGGCTGAATTCGCGCGGCGAACGGTGGCCTTAAAGCGTTCCCGGACAGGAACGCGCCCCCTCCCCTGACCGTTGAATCAGCCAAATTCACGCCAAGGAGGATCCCAATGGCCACGCGTACCCAAAGCCGCCAATCCAACCGCTCGAGCTCGAGCGGAAACCGAAGCTCAAGCAGCAGCCAAAGCGCCTTCTCGTGGGGCGAGGGTGCGGGCCCGATCATCGCGGCGGCGCTTGGCGGCGCGGCCATCGGCTTTGCGGCCAATTACGGCCGCAAGGCGCTGATGCAGGGGATGGAGGCCTCGATCGGCGACTGGGACGAGATCCTCGCCGCCGAGCATGACGAAGCTCTGGCGCTGTTCGACAAGATGCTGGCGACCGACCAAAGCCAGACGTTCAAGCGCAAGATGCTTTTTATGAAGCTGTGCCATGCGCTCGACAAGCACGCCCACGCCGAGGAAATGGTCGTCTATCCCGCGCTTCGCGAAGACGACGATTTTGCCGATGCGGACCACCTTGAAGGCGAGCACGGTTACATCAAGACGTTCATCTACGAGTTGAGCGAGATCGGACCGGACGCTTCCAACTGGCTGGAGAGAGTCCGCGAGTTCCGTCAGCTCGTCGCCGAGCATGCTCACAACGAGGAAGAGAATGTCTTCCCGAAGTTCAAGAAGGACATGACCGAAGAGGAGAACGCGCACATCACGAGTCTCGTCAACCGCGACGGCTTCTGGATGGCATAGATCTGCTTGCACCCCTGCGAAGGGAGGGGTCCAGACGTTCTCATTGGGCCTGGGCTCCTGCCTTCGCAGGAGCACCTCTAGCCGACGAGGGCGAGCTTCGGCGGGTCCTGTACGGAGAGATCGACGCTGCCCTCGCCCGCGATTCGTTCGATGCGCGCTGCAAGCTCGCCGTCCAGTGCGAAGTCGCGACCTGCCACGACGACTGCCTCGCCGCCCGACGCGAGGGGCAGAACGAAGCGTAACACTCCGTTTCCACCTCGGGCTTCGGCGAGGCAGCTGGAGAGCCGCTCGACATAAGCAGCATCTGGAACCCTGACCGTCATCTGCAGCCGAGTGCGCTGCGCCAGGTCGCTCAGCGGCTGGAATCGCTTGATCGTGACCCGCGGGGCCTCGTCGCCGGAGCGGCGGTCCAGCTCGACTCCTAGCAACCCGCACTGCCCCGCCTTAGCCGCGGCTTCGAGCGCAGCGCTGGCGTCGTCATCGAACACGGTTGCGATGAATTGGCCCGAACTGTCGCTGAGCGTCGCCATCATGTAGCGCCGGCCCTTCGCCGAGGTTCGCCAGCGCGTGTCCTCGATCAATGCGGCCATGCTGGCGCCGATGCGCTCGCCCTCGGCCACCTGCGTCTCCGCGATCTCGGCAAAAGTCCTGACGTTGTGGGCCGCGAGCAGGTGCCGTGACGCGTCGACCGGGTGAGCCGAGAAATAGAAGCCGAACGCATCGCGCTCGGCGGCCATGCGCTGCGCCAGGGTCCATGATGCGTCGCGGGGAAGCCGAATCGGCGCAGCCTCTCCCGAGTTCGTTCCGAACAGCGCTGCCTGGCCGCTGGTGCGCTGGTCATGGGCGCTGGCAGCGTGCGCGAGGATGATCTCGGCTCCCAGGTGGACGCCGGCGCGGTTGGGCTGGATCCGGTCGAACGCTCCCGCCCCGGCCAAGCTTTCAAGTTGCCGCCGGTTGAGTAGCCGCGGATCGATGCGCGCGGCGAAATCCTCGAGACTGGCGAAGGGTCCGGAGCGCGACCGCTCGACGACCAACTCTTCCATGGCCTTGTCGCCGACGCCCTTCAGTGCCCCGAGTGCGTAGCGGACCGCTCCATTCTCGACCGTGAAGTGCGCATGGCTTGAATTGATGTCCGGCGACAGGCACTCGATCCCGCCGCGGCGCATGTCCTCGACGAACATCGCGAGCTTGTCGGTCAGCGCGACGTCGAAGCTCATCGACGCCGCATAGAATTCCGCGCGGTGATGCGCCTTCAACCAGGCCGTCTGGTACGTCAGCAGCGCGTATGCCGCGGCATGGCTCTTGTTGAAGCCATAGCCCGCGAACTTGTCGATCAAGTCGAACAGCTCGTTTGCCTTGGCCCCGGAGATGTCGTTGTGCTCGGCGCAGCCCTTCACGAACGTGGCGCGCTGTGCATCCATCTCGGCCTTGATCTTCTTGCCCATGGCCCGGCGCAGCAGGTCGGCGCCTCCGAGCGAATAGCCGGCGAGGATCTGCGCCGCCTGCATCACCTGCTCCTGGTAGACGAAGATGCCGTAGGTCTCCTTGAGGATGCCTTCGAGCAGAGGATGCGGATATTCGATCGGCTCCTGACCGTTCTTGCGACGACCGAACATCGGGATGTTGTCCATCGGGCCCGGGCGATAGAGAGCATTGAGAGCGACGATGTCCTCGAAGCGCGTAGGCTTCACCGCAGAAAGGGTTCGGCGCATGCCCTCGGACTCAACCTGGAAGACGCCGACCGTGTCGCCGCGCTGGAGGAGGTCGAAGACCGCCGCATCGCCCCACCTCAGGGCGCCGAAATCGACCTCGATCCCCTGCTCGACGAGAAGCCGCTGGCATTCCTTGAGGACCGACAGCGTCTTGAGACCGAGGAAATCGAACTTCACGAGCCCCGCCGCTTCGACATATTTCATGTCGAATTGCGTTACCGGCGTGTCGGAGCGCGGATCGCGGTAGAGGGGCACCAGTTCGTCAAGCGGCCGGTCGCCAATCACCACGCCGGCGGCGTGGGTCGACGCGTGACGCGGCAATCCCTCGAGCTTCATGGCCAGGTCGAACAGGCGCCGGACCTCGGGTTCGCTCCGGTACTCCGCGGCGAGCTCGGAAACGCCGTTCAGCGATCGCTCCAGCGTCCAGGGATCGGTCGGATGATTGGGGATGAGCTTCGCGAGCCGGTCGACGTGGCCGTAGCTCATTTGCAGGACTCGGCCCGTGTCCTTGAGCACCGCCCTCGCCTTCAGGCGCCCGAAGGTGATGATCTGCGCGACCTTGTCCCGTCCGTATTTGCCCTGGACATAGGCGATCACCTTGTCGCGGTGTGTTTCGCAAAAGTCGATGTCGAAGTCCGGCATCGACACGCGCTCGGGGTTGAGGAAACGCTCGAACAGAAGGCCCAACCCGATCGGATCGAGATCGGTGATCGTCAGCGCCCAGGCAACGACCGATCCAGCGCCCGATCCGCGCCCGGGCCCGACGGGAATATCGTTAGTCTTGGCCCATTTGATGAAGTCGGCGACGATCAGGAAGTAGCCGGCAAAACCCATGCCGGTGATGATGTCGAGCTCGTAATCGAGCCGCCCAAGATAGGCTTGCTGCTCTTCGGCCGCACGCCCACTGAGCCGCTCGGCGAGACCTGCACGCGCATCGCGGCGAAGCTGCTCGTCCTCATCTTCGCCAAGCCTCGGCAGGATCGGCTTGCGCTTCGGTGCGGCGACTGCGCAGCGCTGCGCGACGACCAGCGTGTTCGCAATCGCCTCGGGCACGTCTTGGAACAGCGCCGCCATGGCCGCGGAGTCCTTGAGCCACGCCTCGGGCGAGGAGCTCTGGCGATCCGCGCTTTCTACATAGGCGGAGTTGGCGATGCACAGCATTACGTCGTGGGCGGCGTGAAATGCCGGGTCGGCGTAGGCCGCCGGATTGGTCGCAAGCAGCGGCTGGTTGCGCGCATAGGCGAGCTCGATGAGCCGAGCCTCGGCCGAATCCTCGACCGGATCGTGACGCCGGGAAAGCTCGATATAGAGGCGCCCGGGAAACAGCCCCTGCAAGCGGTCGAGATAAGCCTCGGCCTTAAGCGGCTGCCCGTCGGCAACGAACCTCGCCAGCGCCCCCTCAGCCCCGGCGGTGAGCGCGATCAATCCTTCGCTGAGGCCGTCCAGCGTGGCGAATTCGACGTGCGGCTCCTGTTCGAGCGGCCGATCGAGATGGGCTGCCGAGACCAGCTTGCATAGGTTCGCATAGCCCTGCTCGTTCTGCGCCAGCAGTGCGAGCCAGTCGATCTGAGGCCGCTCATCCTGAGCTTGTCGAAGGGCGATCTCCGGCGGCCGCGCCACCGCAAGCATGGCGCCGATGATCGGCTGCACGCCCTTCGCAAAACATGCATCGCTGAACGGCATCGCCCCATAGAGGCCGTTGCGGTCGGTCAGCGCGACGGCCGGAAAGCCGAGCTTCGCTGCACGCTCGGCAATGGTCTTGGGTTCCATCGCTCCTTCGAGCATTGTGAAGGAGGAGAAGACGCGGAGCGGAACGAACGGCTGAGTCACGCCGCAACTATGGGATTTCGGCCAATCGCTGGAAAGATTTGCAGCCGCACTTATCCCCGAAAATCACTGCGGCTGCTGCCAACGCCCCTCGATGATGTCGCGGATCTCACGCACCCGTCCGGAATAAGCCGAGGCGATGCATTGGCGATCGGGGCAGCGATCGCGGTACGCATAGAATCGTTGCGCGGTCTGACGCAGGAGAACGCGCTGCTGCGGCGTGGCGACGGCGAAGGCGCGACCATATTCGGCGCTCATATTGCGGTCGAGCGCGGCGAGGCCGGCATCACCGCACACGGCTGTCTCGCCACGGGTGTGTGCGTTCGCGCAGGAAAAGCTGGGTTGAGCGCTGTTCGATTCCGATGGCGGTGCAGCGGGTTCCGGTTGCGCCGGTTGAGGACCCGTCTCATCCGGGGTCTCAGTCGCAACCTCGTTTTCGACGGGCTGCGGTGCGGCCTGCTGAGTTCGCGCGAGGGTTGCCAGCGGTGCGATGATCGAGTCTGCATTCCGCAAAAGGACCACGTTGCCGCTACCGTCCGCGGCCGGCTGGACGGTATAGTCGACATCAGACCCCAGCGTGGTTTTGCCTCCGACTGCTGCAACGCCGGGCGGCAAATCCAGCGACAACGAGCCCGAGCAATTGACGGCACCGGTCGAGCTGTCTTCGCTTTCCATCACCGGATTCTCCATCCGGAGGACAGCGACGGCGGACAGGCGATCGTAAGCGGCCTGGTCGGTCCCGCGCAGCTGAGCCGCGCGCCGGAACAGTTCACGCTTGATGAGGTCATAGGTGCCACTGCTCGCGCATAGCTTCTGCCGGTTTACCGGGGCCGCCGATGTCGCGACCTCGGCATTGGTGAGCTTGTCCTGGTCGGAGTTCCTGGTGGTCGCGAAATAGGCGACGAGCAGGATGAGCAGGACCAATCCACCGATCAAGAGAATGGTCGTCCAGTTCAGTCCGCGCAGCGGTTCGCGAACGTCTTCCCGATCTTCGGGCTGCTTCATTGAAGTCGGCCTTCGTGCAGCCGCATGACCCTGTCCATGCGCGCGGCAAGCCGCTCATTGTGGGTGGCAACCAACGCCGCGCTGCCCTCGCCGCGGACCAGAGTCAGGAACTCGGCCAGGACTCCGTCAGCGGTTTTCTCGTCGAGATTGCCGGTCGGCTCGTCCGCAAGCACCAGCGGCGGCTTGTTGGCGAGCGCGCGGGCGACTGCGACGCGCTGTTGCTCGCCCCCCGACAGCTTCGACGGGCGATGGTCGAGGCGGTCCTCGAGACCCAGTGCCCCGAGCAACTGCTTCGCCCGTTCTCGCGCGGTCACAGGATCGGCGCCACTGACCAGTTGCGGCAGAACCACATTCTCAACCGCGTTGAATTCGGGCAGCAGGTGATGGAACTGATAGACGAAGCCGAGCAGATCGCGACGAAGCCGCGTGCGGCCATCGTCGTCGAGCGCGGCCGCTTCTTCGCCCGCAAGCCGGATCGATCCCTTGAAACCGCCTTCCAGCAGCCCGACAGCCTGGAGCAAAGTCGACTTGCCCGATCCCGACGGTCCGAGCAGCGCGACGATCTCACCGGACTCGATCGCGAGGTCCACGCCCCGCAAGACATCGATCGTGACCTCGCCCTGCGTGAAGCTGCGCCTCAGGTCCTTCGTAACGAGGACCGGCTCACTCATAGCGGAGCACCTGCACGGGGTCGGTGCTCGCCGCCTTGTAGGCCGGATAGAGCGTCGCGAGGAACGAAAGAATCAGCGCGGTCAGGATGATCGCGACGATCTCGACGGGGTTGGGTTTCGCCGGAAGGTCGGTCAGGAACCGCACCGAGGGGTCCCAGAGATTCTGGCCAGTGATGTCCTGGATGAAATCGACGACGTCCTGTCGAAAATAAAGGAACACGGCGCCGAGGATGATTCCAAGCACGATGCCAAGCGAACCAATCGTGACTCCGACCGTCATGAACACCTTCATCATGCCGCCTCGGCTGGCGCCCATCGTTCTCAGGATCGCGATGTCGCGTGTCTTCGCCCGCACCAGCATGATCAGTGACGAGAGAATGTTGAATACCGCGACTAGCACGATCAGCGACAGGACAACGAACATCGCAACGCGCTCGACCTCGAGCGCCTGGAACAGTGCGGAGTTCATCTGCCGCCAATCGACGATGACGCCCTTCCCCTGGATCATCTTCTGAAGTGGCGCGACGATCTGGTGCACGCGATCGGGATCGCTGGTCTGGATCTCGACCATGCCGACCTGGTCGCCCATCAGGAGCAGCTCCTGCGCGTCCTGCATTGGCATGAGCACGAACGCCTTGTCGTAATCATAGACGCCGACCTCGAAAATCGCGCCGACGGTGTAGGTCTCCTCGCGCGGGACGGTACCGACAACCGTCGAACGGCCCTCGGGATTCCATAATGTGATCTGGCTGCCCGGATAGGCGCCGAGCGTCTCGGCAAGACGCGAGCCGATCGCCACCTTGCCGCTGCCGGGAGTGACCGATTTGATGTCGCCGGAGACCACGTTCGACATGATCGTGCGGTTGGAACGGATGTCCTGGATACGCATGCCGCGGACCAGCACGCCGGCGAAGCGGCCGTTGGTGGTCGCCATCAGCGGCGTCTCGATCAGCGGTACCGCCGACGTGACACCCGGAGTCTTCGCGGCTGCATTGGCAATCTGCTGCCAGTCCGAAAGGCGTCCGTCATAACCCTGGACGACGGCGTGGCCGTTCAGGCCGACGATCTTGTCGAACAGCTCGGCGCGAAAGCCGTTCATCACGCTCATGACGATGATCAGCGCGGCGACGCCGAGCGCCACCGCGATCAGGCTGATGGTGGCGACGAGGAAGATGAAACCCTCGCCCTTGCCGGGCAGAAGGTAACGGCGGGCGAGCATCCGCTCGGCGCGGTTGAGGATCATTCGGTCAGTCTCGCGAGGGCGCTTTCGATGCTGAGTTCCTCGCGCTCTCCGGTTGAACGGCGCTTTAACTCGACCGTACCCGCAGCAACGCCGCGCGGACCGACGATGACCTGCCAGGGTAGGCCGATCAGATCCATTGAACCGAGCTTAACCCCACCGCGCTCGTCTCGATCGTCGTAAAGGATGTCGACTCCCGCTTCGTGAAGCTGCTCGTAGAGGCTCTCCGCGGCGACGATGGTCGCCTCGTCGTCCTGGCGCATCGTCACGATACCCACCTGCCAAGGAGCAACGGCCTCGGGCCACACGATCCCGGCGTCGTCGTGGCTCGCCTCGATGATTGCCCCAACGAGGCGCGATACGCCGACGCCGTAACTGCCCATCATCGGGGTGACGGGGTGTCCGTCCGGGCCCGATACGCGCATTCCCATCGGGCCCGAATATTTATCCCCGAAATAGAAGATATGCCCGACCTCAATGCCTCGGCCCGTACGTCGTTTTGCTTCGGGCACGAGCTCCCATTTCGCGACGTCGTGCGTCTCGTCCGTCGCGGCGTAGGTCGAGCTCACCTGGTCGAATAACGCCTGCAGGCCGCCAGCATCCTCGTAGCGAAGGTCGTCGCGATGCCAGTCGATCTCCTCGAACGACGAGTCGTAGAAGACTTCGCTCTCGCCGGTCGGCGCGAGAACGATGAACTCATGGCTGAGGTCACCACCGATCGGCCCCGGATCGGCCTTCATCGGCACGGCTTGAATGCCCATCCGCTGGAAGGTCCGCAAATAGGCGAGGAGCTGCGTGTAATAGCTTTGCCGCGCTCCTGCCTCGTCGAGGTCGAAGCTGTAGGCATCTTTCATCAGGAACTCGCGTCCGCGCATCACACCGAAGCGGGGCCGCACCTCGTCGCGGAACTTCCACTGGATGTGGTAAAGCATCCGTGGAAGGTCGCGGTAGCTCTTGACCTCGTCGCGGAAGAGCATGGTGATCATCTCTTCGTTGGTCGGGCCGTACAGCATCTCGCGGTCGTGGCGATCGCGAATGCGCAGCATTTCCGGGCCGTAGGCGTCGTAGCGGCCGCTTTCGCGCCACAGGTCCGCCGACTGCAGCGTCGGCATGAGCAGCTCCTGGGCGCCGGCGCGATTCTGCTCCTCGCGCACGATCTGCTCGATCTTCTTGAGGACTCGGAAGCCGAGCGGCAGCCAGGCGTAAATCCCGGCCGCGGTCTGCCGCACCAGCCCGGCGCGAAGCATTAGCTTGTGGCTGACGATCTGGGCGTCCGCCGGGCTTTCTTTGAGGACGGGAAGAAACGCACGAGACCAGCGCATGGCATGGCGCTCTAGGGTGGCGATTCCGCGCTGGCAACCGGATCGGTCCTGTGGCTCTCCCGACACAGCGACTGCACAAACGCAACTTCGATCAATTTACAGCGGTGACAAGCAGGCGTTCGTCGGCCTACTCACCTCTGACCGAACGCAACTGGCCCTTGGGTCGGGTTCGGGGCCGCGATGGCGACTGGGGACGCTCAACGCGACACATCCAAGGGGGCTGGCGAGCAATCGTCACGCAGGGCGCCCGGATCGCTAGCCGATCCGGGCGTTTGCGTTTGCGCCCGTCTTTCGCATTTCCTTTTGATGAACCGTGTTGACGTGACCCCATGCTTGATGGGATCAGCCTCCACCGCGCTTATGGCGCGACCCGCAACTGCTTCGACAGAGGGAGGAAGCATGCGCACTCGATGGATAGCGGCCTTTGTGGTTGCAGCTGCGCTCGCGAGCACATCGGCATCGACACAGTCCCGCATTGAACAAGGCGGCGTACCGACGGAAACGCAGGAACGCCAAAACTCAGCCCAGTCCGATCTGATCTGGAACCTGCTCGGCTGTCTCGGCCTGCTGGGGCTGCTGGGTCTCCGGCGGCCAAGCGATAACGACGGTTATACCAACGATCCGATTTGATCGGACCAAAGGGAGGAACTTCCAAATGCGCGTGACAACTTCGCTCATCATTGCAGCGGCAGCTTTGCTCGCTGCAGTTCCGGCGGCGGCGCAGAATGCGGCGGCGCCCGCCAACACCACCGCAACCACGACTACGACGACCAACGAAATGACGAACACGACGGCGCCGACAGGCGCTGCCGCCACTCCGGGGAACGAGGTGGCTCCGCTTCCGCCGGCAAACGAGACGGCCGCGCCTGAAGCGGGCGTGAACCCGGCCCCGGCGCCGGAAGAGAAGAAGGGCTTCCCGTGGGGCATCATCGGCCTCATCGGCCTCATCGGACTCATTCCGCGCCGCCGCAGCTAGGACGACAATCCCGGTTTGTCTTCGGGGAGGAGGCTGGCCTAAGCGGTCACCTCCCCGGAGCATTCGGATGACGAAACGCGATCAAGGCCAGTCCACCAAGCTCGTCGAAGGCGGCCGGCGCAAGGAATGGCGCGGCAAGCTCGTCAACGTTCCGGTCGAGCGCGCATCGACGATCTTGTTCGACAATGTTGCCGAGCTGGAGGCGAGCGAGCCCGGACTCGGGACCTACCGCTACGGTCTCCAGGGAACCGCGAGCCAATGGGCGCTTTCGGAAGCGCTGACTGAGCTAGAGGCGGGCGCGGCAGGCACGGCGCTTTACTCCACAGGACTTGCGGCGATCACCACGCCACTGCTGGCGCTGCTGTCGGCCGGCGACGAGCTGCTCGCGCCGGACAATGTCTACGGACCGACACGAAAATTCTGCGATACGATTTTGAAGCGGCTAGGAATCGCGACCCGTTATTACGACCCGCTTGTCGGCACGGGCATTTCGAACGTGATCGGCGAAAGGACGGCGGCAATCCTGCTCGAGAGCCCAGGTTCGCAGACGATGGAAGTTCAGGACGTTCCCGGCATTTGCGTCGCTGCGCGAGAGCGTGGGATCGTAACCCTGCTCGACAATACGTGGGCGACGCCCCTGCTTTTCCCGGCAATCGCTGCCGGCGTGGACGTGACGATGATCGCCGCGACGAAGTACGTCGGCGGACACGCCGACGTGATGCTCGGCGCCGCGACGGCGACCGAGCGCTATTACCGGCGAATCCAGACCGCGAGCTGGGACCTAGGCCATGCGGCCTCGCCCGACGATGCGTGGCTCGGCTCTCGCGGCTTGAGGACGATGGCTGTCCGCCTGAAGCAGCACGAGGAAAGCGCGCTGAGAGTCGCCCGATGGCTAAAGGAACAGCCGCGGGTTGGCCGAGTCCTCCACCCGGCCCTGCCCGACTGTCCCGGCCACGAATTCTGGAAGCGCGATTTCAAGGGCTCGTCAGGCCTCTTCTCCTTCGAGCTCGACGGCGACCGGGACACTTTCGTCGACGCTCTGGAGCTGTTCGGACTCGGCTACAGCTGGGGCGGCTACGAGAGCCTCGTCCTCCCCGTCGATCCGTATCGCACCGTCACCGAGCCGCCGGCGCGTAACCTCGTGCGCCTCCACATCGGGCTCGAGGATGCGGACGACCTGATCGCCGATCTCGCGGCGGCCTTCGATCAGCTTGGGCGCTGACCGCGCATTGGACGATCAGCCGGCACGATCACGACCTCATCGCCGACCCTGGTCGCTTCGAATAGCCGCTGAGCGAAGCCCAGCGGAACGCCGATGCACCCATGAGTCGCCGCGCCCCAAAGGACTTTGCTTCCGTGGATCGACACACCGTCGTTGGTGAGCCGAAGCGTGTAAGGCATCTCCGCATCGTAAAGCGACGAGCGATGTTTGCGCGCCTTGCCGAGAATGTGCAGCTTGCCGACCGGCGTTTCCTTGTTGTCGCCACCGTAGACGATCACCGCTGTTCCAATCTCGTGACCTGCGCGGAAGATCGAGATCAGCTGGGACGCGAGATCGATTCGGACCCAGGTCGGCCCGGCAGGAATGCCGCGATCGTTCCATTTGTATTCGCCGAAGCTGAGCGGCGAATCGACAGCAAGCAGCGACTTGACGGGGCGATCGATGGTGCCGGAAGCAAGCGCCTGCCGGAGCTGCGCCTGGGTGAGAAAGATCCGTCCTTCTGAAGTGGCGGCGGGCCCCGGCGCAGCGTACCTCACGATCGCGTGCGCGGGCGCTTTGGGCATGGTTGCCGACGTGCCAGGCGCGGTTTCCAGCACGAGGGCGCCCGCAGAGAGCAGCAAGCCGCCGATAACCAGCGCCGCGGCTTTCATGGTTCAGCCAGAGACGATCTCCAGGCCGTCCCCCGCTTCCGCCTCAATGCGCTTCCGAGCAGCGCGAATCCGACCAGCATCATCGCCCAGCTCGCCGGTTCGGGAACGGCGGAGGTCACGACGGGCGGTGGGACCGCCAGGGTGATGATGGGCGGCGGAATGAATCCTCCGCCGCCTCCCGGCGTGGGTATTGGGGAAAAGATCGGCGGACCGACCATGCCCCCTCCTCCTCCGCCTCCTCCGGCTACAGGAGGAACAACGGGCGGCAACGGTACCGGAGGACCGCCGGCGACGACGTTGTAGAGCGGCGGCGCGACCGGCGTCGGGATGATCACCGGCGCCGCCGGCGCGCCGGACGCTCCGAGGAGACCGGCGACCGGCGGAATGATATGCCGACCAAGCGGTGCGGCTGCCATGCGCTTGTGCTTGAGTTGCTTCAGCTTGGCGAGAGCGCCCTTGGGACGATGGCCGGGCGAGCGCGCCGAGAGCATGTCAGCGACGGTCTTGATGTGGTGGACTCCGTCGTCGACCGCTCTGGCCACCTCAGGATTCCACGCCGCGGCAACCGAGAGCGCTGCTGCGAGCCCCGCGATAACGGCGAGCGCACCGTTGCGGCGCGTGACGAACGCACCGCGAGTGCCTGCGCGGGCAGCAGTCACCGGCACCGGTTCACCGCCTCGATCAGCGACGTGGGCGGCCGGGGGTCCTCATCGCCAAAGAGTCGAATTTTCGCCCGCCGAAATGCCGTATCGACTTGCAGCCAGTATGGCGCGCCTGATCCGTTTGCCCCCGAGTTGGTGAAGGTTCCACCCCGCTCCTTGGGCATGAATGCCCAGGCCTGCGCCCTTTGCTCTTCCACCCTGGTGAAGCAGGCGCCGAACGCGTCGAGCGATTTATCGGTGGTCGCGCGGAACAGTGGCTGAACCCGCTGCGGTGCTGGCGCAAGCGCGGCAAACAGCAGGAAGGAAACGCCAAGCAACTGAGCCACCGCTCCCAAACAAGAACGTTATTGTGGCGTTAACCATCTAGAAGTGAATTGGTTTCGGGCAAGGCGAGTTCAAGCCGTTTTCGCAGGAATCTGTGGATAGCTAAAAAGCTACACCGCAGTCGCGGACCGAGATTGCATGAAGTGGTAGCGGAGGAGGGACTTGAACCCCCGACACGCGGATTATGATTCCGCTGCTCTAACCAGCTGAGCTACTCCGCCCCAGGACCTGAAAACGCCGGGTGATCCGGCGCTGGAGGCGCGGCATATAAGTGTGCGTGCCGGGACGGTCAACGAACGACGCAGCCCTAGGAACCGCTTAATGCTGCTGTCGTTGAGGCTCCAAGATGAAGAGGCGCCGATGGACCCGCTGACCCCGCTCGAAACCTTGTGCCGGATCATCCTGCGCGCGCGCGAATATGAGGCGCAAACGGCGAGCGATTATGATCGCGACGAGGACCCGGACAATGTCGACGACGAGCAGGAGGGAACGTTGAGCGTCCTCGAGGACGACATAAACACCAGCGTCGAGGAAGAGCTTCATGCGGTATTCGAAGACCTTGGTGAGGACCAACTCGCCGAGGTGATCGCTTTCTGCTGGGTCGGTCAAGGCACCTACGAGGCGGCGGACTGGGACGAAGCGATGACCGAAGCCCAGGACCTGGTGAGCGACGGCACCGACGGCGCGATCGACGAACTGATGGAGCAGCCGATGCTTGCCTCGGTGCTTGAGTCTGGCCTTGCCGCCTTCGATCTCAGCTGTGAAGGGATCGGCGAGATCAGCTAACGCCCGCGGAACGGGTAGGCGGCGAGCTTTTCCCAAGGCCCATCAACATAACGGTGCAGGCCGAGGCCAATAACTGACAGCGGCCGCGCACGAAAGTCGCGCTCCAGGCTTGCGATCAACGCCCGCGCCGCTTTCGTGCCGACCTTGTTCTGGATCGTCACATGCGGCCGCCACCCGCCCGAGTCCTGGGAGCCGAGCAGGCCGTGGAAATCCTCGGCCAATTCGTCCCGGATGCCGTCGAGATCGATCGATGCGATCCGGAACGCGACTCCGCCGCCAAGGTCCATGAGTCCTTCGATCCAAGCACGCGGCGCTCGCTCCCTCGCAATCCGCGCCAGCGTCCGGCGGGCTTCGGCCTCGGCCGAAGGCGGAAGCGCATGAAACATAGTGAGATGCGCAGGTAGGCGGTTGCGCTCTGCCGGATAGTGCGCCCGCCGGAGCCGATCGAGCCATGCGAGATCGCTTGGAGCGATCTCCGCGGTGACAATCAGCGCGCCGGCCATTGATCGCGAGGCAGCTCGTCGAGTTTGGCGAATCGTTCCATGCTCATCTGGGTGACAACCGTCTCGCCCTCGGCCGTGACGCTGTTCCAAGGCAGTCGCCGCAAAGTCTCCCCGACGCCTGCAACCCCTCCCTGTGAAACCACGATATAATCGAGCCGCCCGCTCGAGCAGCCGGCCATCGCATCAATGCAGCGGCCGAGCTCGGTCGCGCCGCTGATAACCGGAGCGCGCGAGAGCAGTGAAACCGGGAACAGCGCCTCGCCGGGCGTGCGTTCGCTTGCTTCCGCGGCGGATCTCGCCCCCTCCTCTACCCGCGCCTGACGCCCGAGCCAGCGCCAGACCCCGAAAATGTCGAGCACGGTCAACACGACGTTGGTCCACATCAGGGCGGGCTGGTGCGTCATTGCGCCGACGCCGATCCAGCACAGCGCTCCAAGCGTAAACACGATGAATCCGTAGCCCGTGATCCGTGCACCGAGGTTGGAAGCCGTGATCGACGCGGCGACGATGGTCGCGAACGTCGCAACCCAGGAGATCGTTTCAGCCATGAAGGCCCAATCCACGTCACCCTGAACTTGTTTCAGGGTCCATCTGCGGGAGGACTGCGCGGGTCATCGAAATGGATGCTGAACCAAGTTCAGCATGAAGGTTGATCTAGATCTCAACCTGAGAACCCAGCTCGACCACGCGGTTGGTCGGAAGCTTGAAGAACTCCATCGCGCTTTCCGCGTTGCGCAGCATCCATGCGAACAGTTTCTCGCGCCAGATCGCCATCCCCGGGCGCGACGAAGCGAGCAGAGTCTGCCGAGCGAGGAAGAAACTGGTGTCCATCGTCCGGCACTGGGTGCCGATGCCCTTCAATTGGGCAAGCGCGGCGGGAACGTCGATTTCCTCCATGAAGCCGTAGCGCAGCACCACGCGGTAGAAGCCGGACCCGTAATCCTTGGTCTCGAGCCGCTTCTCGTCGGAGACATACGGCACGTCCTCGATCCGCACCGTGAGCAGGATCACGCGTTCGTGGAGCACCTTGTTGTGCTTGAGGTTGTGCAGCAGCGCATGGGGCACGCCGCTCGACGAGCTGGTCATGAATACGGCCGTGCCGGGCACTCGGGCAGCGCTCGGCGCCGCCGACTTGATGAAGATCTCCATCGGCAGGCTCGCCTCGTTCATCCGGCTGATCATCAGCTGCCGGCCCTTGGCCCAGGTGGTGAGGAAGGTGAAGGCGATCGCACCCACCAACAACGGGAACCAGCCGCCGGCGGGGATCTTGGTCAGGTTCGAGCTGAAGTAGCCAAGGTCGACCGCGGCGAAGAGGAGGATCAGTCCGCCTGCAAGGATGCGGTTCCACTTCCACATGGTGAAGAAGACCACGGCGATCAGCACCGTGTCGATCGACATCGCGCCGGTGACCGCAATTCCGTAGGCGGCAGCGAGGTTCGAGGAGCTGCGGAATGTGAGCACGAGCAGCAGGACCATGATCATCAGTGCCCAGTTCACGAGCGGAATGTAGATCTGCCCCGCGGCGGCCTCGCTGGTGTGAGTGATTCTGAGGCGCGGCACGAAGCCGAGCTGGATCGCCTGTTGAGTGACGGAGAAGGCGCCCGAAATGACAGCCTGGCTGGCGATGATGGAGGCCAGGGTCGCAAGAATGACCAGCGGCAGCCTGAAATCGTCCGAAGCAAGATAGAAGAACGGGTCCTTGACCTTCGCCAGGGCTGTCGCAGAGTCCGCCGACAGGAGCATCGCGCCCTGGCCCATATAATTGAGCAGGAGGGCTGGAAGGACGAAGTACAGCCAGGCGACCTTGATTGGACGGCGCCCGAAATGCCCCATGTCCGCATAGAGCGCCTCGGCGCCGGTGAGAGCCAGAACGACGGACCCCATCGCGAGAAAGGCACGAACGGGTTCGGCGACGAAGAATTGAACGGCGTTGGCGGGATTGACCATCGCCAGGATCACGCTTGGCTGATCCATGATGTGGATGAGGCCTAGTACGCCGAGCGCCGCGAAATAGACGAGCATCACGGGTCCGAACATCATTCCTACGCGCGCCGTGCCCCGAGACTGGATGGCAAACAGGCCGACCAGGATCAGAACCGCCGTAGGAATGACGAAGGGCGCAAACCCCTTCTGAACGGTCTCGAGGCCCTCGACGGCGGACAGTACCGTCACCGCCGGCGTGATCATGCTGTCACCGTAAAACAAGGCGGTGGCGAAAACGCCGAGCATGACGATGCTTGTCGCCCACTTTTTCTTGCCGCTGATCGTGCGGTTGATCAGCGCCAGGAGGGCAAGGCTTCCGCCCTCCCCCTTGTTGTCGGCGCGCATGATGATCGTGACATACTTCAGCGTGACGACGATCATCATCGACCAGAAGATCATCGAGAGGACGGCGTGAATGTGGAACTGGTCGGGCGCGAGCGGGTGGTGCCCGGCAAAGGTTTCACGGAAAGAGTAGATCGGCGAGGTGCCGATATCGCCGAACACGACCCCAACGGCGCCGAGCGCGAGCTTCAGCAGCGGTCCATGAGCATGGCCGTGTGCAGTGTCCTGTGGCGCTTCGGCTTCGGCGCCCCCCGTCGCGGTGATGTTCATGTGTTGAGGTTCAGATCCGACAGACCGCGAACTCGCATCCCCTGAACCGCGAGCGAGAACCTCGGTCACGGACGGCGCTCCCTAGCACTGCCGTTCCGGCCCCGCAATCGGACGGGACAGAGCCGAAAAGCCCGTCTATAGGCCCGCGCAACCATCAAGCGGAGCAAACGAAATAATGCGCATTGGGGTGCCAAGAGAGATCAAAGTCCATGAATATCGCGTCGGCCTGACGCCGGCTTCGGTCGCTGAGCTGGTTGCTCACGGGCACGAGCTGTTCGTTGAGACCAACGCCGGAAAAGGCATCGATTGTCCGGACGCCGCTTATGAGAAAGCCGGCGCGAAAATCCTGTCCGATGCAAAGTCGGTGTTCGATTCCGCGGACATGATCGTGAAAGTCAAGGAGCCGCAACCGCCCGAAATCGCGATGCTTCGGCCGGGGCAGATCCTTTTCACTTACCTGCACCTCGCGGCAGACAAGGACCAGGCGCTCGGCCTCATGAAATCCGGCGCGATCTGCATCGCATATGAGACGGTCACGGCCAATAACGGCTCCTTGCCGCTGCTGAAGCCGATGAGCGAGGTCGCGGGGCGCATGTCGGTCCAGGTCGGCGCCCATTATCTCGAGAAGGAGCAGGGCGGACGCGGGGTCCTCCTCGGCGGCGTTCCGGGCGTCGCTCCGGTTAAGGTCGCGATCCTCGGCGGAGGTGTGTCGGGCGTGAACGCGGCGCAGATGGCGACGGGGATGCGCGCTGACGTGACGATCTACGACATCAACAATGACCGCCTCGCCGAGCTCGACATGTTCTTCTCGAGCCAGATCAAGACCGCCTATGCTTCGCGCGCGGCAATCGCCAATGCGGTCAAGGAAGCGGAGCTCGTCATCGGCGCGGTGCTGGTCCCGGGCGCTGCGGCGCCGAAGCTCGTCACTCGTGAAATGCTGAAGACGATGAAGCGCGGCTCGGTGCTCGTCGACATCGCGATCGACCAGGGTGGTTGCTTCGAAACGTCGCACCCAACCACCCATGCCGACCCGGTCTATGAGGTCGACGGCATCATCCATTACTGCGTGGCGAACATGCCGGGGGCCGTTGCGCGTACCAGCGCGTTCGCACTGAATAACGCAACGCTGCCCTTCGCGCTCAAGATTGCGAACCTCGGCGCCGAGGAAGCGATGCGCCAGGACCCGCACCTCGCCAATGGATTGAATGTATCGGACGGCAAGATCCGCCACGAGGCAGTCGCCGAAGCGCTCGACCTGACTTACGAGCCGGTCGGAGCCTGACGAGGTGCGGCGCTCGCGCTGCTCAGCGCGACGACCCCCTGCTCCACCAGCGGTCGCCACTCCGCGTTGGCGGGCGCGGTCTTGAGGATCTGGCGCCAAAGCGTGAGTGCGCCCTGGCGATCGCCCGATCTCGCGAGCGCCAGACCATAGAAGAATGGTGGCGCCGGATATCCGGGCGCCAGCTGCTCTGCGCGCTTGTAAGCGAACTCGGCCGGCGGAGTTAGCCCGCGAGCGTGATCGACCAGCGCATTTCCGAGACCGATCCACAGCTGCGGGTCGCCCGGATATCGCTTCACGGCATTCTCCAGGATCCCGACCGAATCCTCGCTCTTGCCGTCATGGGCCAGCGCCTCCGACATTCGGAGCCAGGATTCCGCAGGGGTGAAATAACCGAAAAAAGCATGCCGAGCGTCGGTCAACGGGAGAACGTCGTGTGTATCGCCGAATTCGGCCCGTGAACCCGGCAGATCGGGACTGCCCTGCACCGCATAGCCGACAGCGGCGAGGAGCAGAGCGGCGGCACTTGCCGTTAGCAGGCCGCCGCGTACTCGGAGCAGCCAGAGCACGCCGAGGCTGATAGCGACCAGCAAGAGCAGGACGATCCAGCCCATCACTCGCTCGCCTTGAGCTTGATCCGGCGCCTGATCAGCCACACTCCGATGAGGAGCAGCGCGAGGGGTGCAAGCCACAGCGGCCACGCTGCAGGTTCGTCCGTAGGCTTATAGCTGATCCAGGTCCCATAACGTTGCATGAGCCATGAACGGATGACGCTCGGCTTTTCGCCCGCTGCGATCCGGCGCCGCACGAGGTCGCGCATGTCGCCGGCGAGCTCGGCGTCCGAATCGGCGATCGATTGGCCCTGACAGACGAGGCAGCGAAGCTGCTCCATCAACGCCTGCGCTTCGGCTTCCTGCCTCGGGTTCGGGAGTTCGCGGTTTGCCCAATAAGCCGGCGGCAGGTTGCTGTCGGCGAACAATGGTTGCGCCAGAAGCAGCGTGAAAAGGAGCGCGGCGTTCTTCACCGCGCCTGCTCCAGTTCCTGAAGCACACCGGGAATATTCGATGCGTTGAGGGCGCCGATGTACTGCCGCCGGACGACGCCGTGACCATCGATGAGGAAGGTCTCGGGAACACCGGACGAGCCCAAAGCGATTTGGACATCGCTCTGCCGGTCCGCCCCGATCCGTTCGTACGGATCGCCGTTGCGCGCCAGGAACGCCGTGAGCGCCTCTGGAGTGTCGCGAACGGCGATTGAGTCGATCTTCACGCCCCGGCGCTGCAGCTCCTGCAGAACCTTGCCCTCACTCGCGCACGGTACGCACCAGCTCGCGAAGATGTTGAGCAGCCTCGGTTCGCCGGTCGCGAGATCGGCCGCGCTTAGCCCGGGCTTGGCCGGCATGGCGGGCGGCAGTTCAAATTGTGGGAGCTGCCGTTCCACCATCTGCGATGGGATTGCGGTATCGGCAGGCTTGATCAGCCTCCAGGCCAGTCCGCTGAGGAGGAATAGCAGCAGGATGATCGGGATCAGGCGCAGGCCGCGGCTCATGCGTAACGTCTCCGCCATTCCGGCTCGCGGCGACGCCGAAAGTACGGCAACAACCGGCCGAGAAGCGCCAGCGCGCCGCCGATAGCGATCAGCGCGCCTCCCGCCCAGATCAAAGTCACAAACGGCTTCCACCAGAGCCTCAGCTGCCACGCACCCGCCGGGTCCTGCTTGCCGATGACGGTGTAGAGTTGCCCGTTCCAGAAGGTTCGGATCGCGGACTCATTGGTCGAAGTTGGCGGGTCAGAATAATAGCGCGTCTCGGGTGTCAGCGTGATCGCCCCTTCGCCGCGGCTTGCACGGAGCTCGCCTTCGATCGCGGTCCAGTTCTTGCCGGCTGTCGGAGTGACGCCGTCTAGCCGCACCAGCCACGGGCCGACGCTCAGCGTCTCGCCAGGCTTGGCAATTGCCAGCCGTTCGCTGCTGAACGCGGCGTTCGCCGCCATCCCGGTCAGCGCCACCGCGACCCCGAAATGCGCCACTACCATGCCCCACGTGGCTAGCGGCGCCCGAAGCGGATTACGTCCGACCAACGGCAGGATGCTCGCGGCCGCGAGGAAGGCAGCAACGGCGAACCCGAGGCGGGGCAAGATGCCGATGCGCGGCGCCAGGATGATCGTGATCGCCAGCCCGCTCGCACCGAGCAGCGCCGGCACTTTGAGCCGGCCAAGGATCGGCCTGCGCTCGCGTCGCCAGCTTAGCAGCGGTCCGATCCCGACCAAAATGGCGAGGACAAGCGCCAGTGGCCCGGCGACGGCGTTGAAATAGGGCGCTCCGACCGACAACTTCTCGCCGCTCAGCGCCTCGACAAACAAGGGGTAAAGCGTTCCGACGAAGACGATCCCGAGGATCACGCTTAGCAACAGGTTGTTGACGACCAGACCGCTCTCGCGGCTGACCAGCTTGAACGGAGCGCCCTCTTTCAGCGTCGCTCCGCGCCACGCGAACAGGATGAACGCTGCGCCGACATAGATCGCCAGCAAAGCGAGCAGAAACGTACCGCGCTCCGGATCGATCGCGAAGGCGTGGACCGACGTCAGGATACCCGAGCGAACCAGGAACGTGCCGACCATCGACATCGAGAAAGCAATGACGGCCAGCATCATCGTCCAGGCTTTCAGCGCGCCCCGCGCTGCCAGCACGTTGATCGAATGGAGGAGCGCGGTTGCCGCGAGCCACGGCATCAGCGAGGCATTCTCGACCGGGTCCCAGAACCAATAGCCGCCCCAGCCGAGCTCGTAATAGGCCCAGTAGCTGCCCGCCGTGATTCCGAGCGTCAGCAGGATCCAGGCGCCGAGGACCCACGGCCGCATGGCACGAGCGAGACGCGCATCCACTTCGTCAGTGAGAAGCGCTCCGACGGCGAAACTGAACGCCACCGACAGGCCTACATAGCCGAGGTAGAGGGTCGGCGGGTGGAACGCCAATCCGGGGTCCTGCAGCAACGGATTGAGCCCCTGCCCGTCCGGCGGCGCGGGAAACAGCCGGGCGAACGGGTTCGAGGCGATCAGCAAGAAGGCATAGAAGCCGAGGGCAAGCACCGCCTGGCTGCCAAGCGCGGCAATCAGCGTGCGCTCTCCCGTCCGCCTCGAGAATAGAGCCACGAAGGCGCCGGCGATCGCGAGGATGGTCACCCACATCAGCATCGAGCCTTCGTGGTTTCCCCATGCTCCCGCGACTTTGTAGATGAACGGCTTCGCGCTGTTGCTATTCTCGAATACCAGCGCGACCGACATGTCGCTTCGCGCGAACACCAGCAGAAGCATCGCGAACGCGAGCAAGGTGAGCGCTCCCTGGACCGCCGCCACGGCACGCATCGGTCGCGCCACCTCGATGCTGCTACGAAGCGCAAGGATCATCAGCAGGAACTGATATGCGGCGAGCCCAGCTGCGAGCCACAGCGCGGCAAGGCCGGTCTCTGCAATCATTGCTCGAGCGTCTTACCGGCCTTGTGCTCCGCGGCAAGGTTGCCGAGCTCCGGCGGCATGTAGCGTTCGTCGTGCTTGGCGAGGATCGTGTCGGCGACGAACGTCCCGCCTTGCATCCGCCCCTCGGCTACCGCGCCGCTGCCCTCACGGAAGAGGTCGGGCACGATGCCGCGAAAGATGACCGGCGTTTGGGCCTTGCCGTCGGTCAGGACGAAGCGGATTGTAACGCCGTCGGCATCGCGGCGAATTGAGCCCTTCTCGACCATCCCGCCGAGTCGCGCGCCCGCTCCCTCCGCGGCCTTGCCCGCGGCAATGTCAGCCGGCGTGTAAAAGAAGCTCGCCTGGCTCCTTAACCCCCACATCGCGAGCAAGACGGCGACAAGCACCGCGACCAGCGCAGCGCTCACCAGCACAAGGCGCTGGTTCTTGGGTTTCATTTCCGTTTGAGTTCGTCAGCGGCGGTCTCGGCCCGACGCATCGACGCGAACGCCCACCCGAGCAGTCCAGATGTCAGGCAGACTGCCACCACGTACGCAGCGGCTACGAACGGCCAGGGGTTCATTTAAGGGCCATCCTCCGCACGCGCGCCTCGACCTTGGCTTCGGCGAGCTCGGCACGCATGCGCATCAACGCGGCGGCCGCGAACAGGCAAGTAAAGCCAATCATCGTCAGCGGCAGCGGCCACAGGATCGAATTATCGATTGTCGATCCGGTGAGGCCAATGCTTTCGCCCTGGTGAAGCGTGCGCCACCACAGCACCGAATAGTGAATGATCGGCAGATTGATTGCTCCGACAAGGCCGAAGATCGCTGTGACTCGCCCTTCCCCACTGCGCTCCCGCTCGGCTGTGGCCAGCGCGATATAGCCGAGGTACAGGAAGAACAGGACGAGCATCGACGTCAACCGCCCGTCCCATTCCCACCAGGTGCCCCAGGTCGGGCGGCCCCAAATCGATCCGGTGATAAGGCAGATGGCGGCGAAGGTCGCACCGGCGGGAGCCACTGCTCGGCCGGCAATGGCGGCAAGTGGATGCCGCCACACAAGCTGACTGATCGATGCCGCGGCGATTCCGCCCCATCCGGCCATCCCCAGCCAAGCCGAGGGCACGTGGATGTAGAGAATGCGCACCGTCTCGCCTTGCAGGTAATCGGGTGGAGTCAGCGTGAGACCCGCCGCCATCCCGGCAACTGCGAGCGCAAGCCCGACCAGCAACAGCCAGCTGGTCGCTGGCCGAGCGATCCGAAGGAATCTTGCCGGGTTTGCGAATGCGTGCACTGCGAGGCGCTTATGCCCTGCCGATGAGCCTTTGCGCCATAGCATCGGCGACTGCCGCCGGGTCGCGGCCGCTTCCGGCGCTTTCGGCCCAGATCTGCTCCAGGCGCACCGGAATGCCCTCGATCCGCTGGCGCACCAGGCTGGCGTCGCCATCGCCGAGATATTCGGTGCAGACGTTGATGATGCCCCCGGCGTTGATCACGTAATCCGGCGCATAAAGAATGCCGCGCGCGTGCAGCCGTCGGCCATCTTCGGGCGTGGCGAGCTGGTTGTTCGCTCCGCCCGCGACCACGGGGACCTTCAGGGCCTCAATGCTCTGTTCTGTCAGAATCGCGCCGAGCGCGTTCGGGCTGAGCACGTCTGCTTCGAGACTCAGGATCTGATCCGGGGAGACCACCTGGCCATTTGTCGCATCGGCAAGCTTCTGCGCTTTCGCCTGGTCGACGTCTGCGATGCTGAGCTTCGCGCCTTCCGCGCAAGCGTGCAGGGCGACGCCCGTGGCGACGCTGCCCGCGCCCTGCATGGCGATGTGCAGCCCGGCCAAATTATCCTTTCCGAGCGCGCGCTTCACCGCAGCCTTTACCCCGAGGAACACGCCGAGCGACGTGTGCGGGCCCGGATCGCCACCGACATCGCCCGAGCTGTTCGGAAGTCCGGCGACGAACTTGGTCGAGCGAGCGACCTCGATCATGTCGGCGACGTTGATGCCGACGTCCTCTGCGGTCACGTAACGCCCCCCAAGGCTTTCGACGGCCTTGCCGAACGCATGGAGCATGTCCGGCGTCTTGGTGCGGTTTTCATCCGCGAGGATCACGGACTTGCCGCCGCCGAGGGGAAGCCCGGCCATCGCATTCTTGTAGCTCATCCCGCGCGACAGCCTCAGTGCGTCCGTGAGCGCTTCCTCGTCCTTGGCATAATGCCAGAAGCGAACACCGCCGGCGGCGGGGCCCAGGTGGGTCGAATGAAGCGCGATGATGGCCTTGAGCCCGCACTTCTCGTCGGTGAAGAAATGCACATCTTCGTGCGCGTCGAAATCAGGCAAGCCCCAGGGCATGGTCATTGTTGCTGAATTGTCCGGTTCAAAAGGTGGATGGGGCGATCGAGGGGACTTGAACCCCCGACCCTCGGTACCACAAACCGATGCTCTAACCAGCTGAGCTACGATCGCCACAGAACGCCTTCCGGACCCCACCCTCTCCAGCGGTTTCCTTCGGCGTCCGCGCCACTTAAGGTTCGATCCCGGCGAAGGCAAGCGAGGCTCGAACCGATGAATCCGACGATCGAGAAGTTCGGCTATCCAGGCACACTCATCAAGGAATTCGAGCATTGGCTCGTGCTTCTTCGCCCGGCGCAGGTAACCTTGGGCTCGCTGGTGCTTGCCGCACGGAGCGATGCGAGCGCTTATTCCGAGCTCCCGCGCGAGGCATTTACCGAACAGGGCGAGGTCGTCGCCACGGTGGAACGAGCGCTCACGAGCTTCGTGGCCTACGAGCGCATCAACTACCTGATGCTGATGATGGTTGACCCCAACGTCCACTTCCATGTGATCCCGCGCTATGCGCAGGCGCGCAGTTGGAGCGGCATCGATTTTGCGGATGCCGGCTGGCCAGGGCCGCCGCTGCTCGGCGACGCCGTCCGGCTCGACGCGGATCAAGTCGGACGCCTGACCGCGGCGATTGCGTTAAACTTTTGATAACTCGTTCGGATAAACAGCTTCGTATAAGTGTCTTGCGCCCGACAGTTGTTCGGCGCATGTCGGTTTCGGGGAGAGACCGCAATGGCGAGTCGGCGCGCAAGGTCGCCCACCGAAAGTGTGTCTCTGCGGGAGACCTTGGTCTCGGCGGGGCTGGAACCACGTCTTGCTGACATGCTCGATCGCATGCCGCACCGGGTGGTTTACGTCGAGCCGCGGCGTCCCTTTCGCGAACCTGGCGTGCCTCGCGACGAAGTCATCTTCGTTCGATCCGGGATTCTGTCCAAGTTCAAGTCAGACGCAACCGGCCGGCGGCAGATCGTCGCCCTGCGTTTCCCGGGCGAGGGAATCCTGCCGATCGACGGCCCGGCCCAATATGGGATCCAGGCAATCGTCCGCAGCGAGCTGCTGGTCGGCAAGGCCAAGGACTTCAACCCGCTGGTCGAGGAGAATCCGGAGCTGCAGCGCTTCTTCTGGCGCCTCCTGCAGCGCAATGAATCGATCGGCTACGAATGGCTGGTCAATTGCGGTCGACGCGATTCCACCGCGCGAGTTGCACATCTGTTGTGCGAGACGGCGGTCCGGATGCATGTCGGCAACGGACACATGCTCAACCCCTTCACGCAGCAGCAGATCGCGGACATCACCGGCCAAACGTCGGTCAACGTCAACCGCGTGCTCGCCGACATGGAGCGCCAAGGCCTGATCAAGCGCAAGGGCCGCGAGATCGAGTTCGCAGATTGGGACGAGATGCGCCGGGTGGCGAGCTTCCAGTCTGCGTATCTCGAGAGCTAGTCTCGCCCCCCTTCGGTTTGCACATTCAGCCCGGCCTGCCAGCCGTAGCTTTGAGCGAATTGCCGGCTTCGCCCGATTCCGATGCTCGCTGATGTCCCAGATCGGCTGCGCGTCGGAATGGTGGGCGCGGTAGGGTTCGAACCTACGACCCCACCCGTGTGAAGGGTGTGCTCTACCACTGAGCTACGCGCCCGCCCGAATGTCGCGGAAGTGCGTCGATATAGTCGCCGACGGCGGACTGTCTAGCGAACTATTGGACGGCGTCCTTCAGGACCTTCCCTGGCCGGAACTTCGGTTGGGAGCTCGCCTTGATCTGCATCGGCTCGCCGGTACGCGGATTGCGGCCCGTCGACGCCTTGCGGCGAGTCACCGAGAAATTGCCGAAGCCGACAAGCCGAACCTCATCGCCGCGCTTCAACGTCGACGTGATCACTTCGAGCATCGTCTCGACGGCGCGCATCGCGTCGTTGCGGCTCAGCCCCGAGCGGTCGGCGACATGACCGATCAGTTCCTGCTTGTTCATGCCCCAGCTCTCCCTCACCGGCGGCCAGACTCGCACGCGCGGAGCATCAGCCTTTAAGGCAAGACTCGGCGCCTGAGTCCAGTGGCTCAAATCAGCATTTTACCGTTTCACCGCGGGACACTGGGATCGTGGAGCGACCTGGCTATATGAGTCGCACGATCACCCCGACCCAGGAGCGAGCGATGACCAACGATGCACCCGAACAGCAGCCGGGAACCTCCGGTGACTTCGTCAGCCGCATCGAGACGGAGCTGCTACGCACCCGCAAGGTGCTGATCTTCGGCGACATCCACGACCGGCTGGCGCGCGATGTCTGTTCGCGATTGCTCTTGCTCGCCGACCGCGACGCCGGCGCGCCGATCGACATCTACATCAACTCACCCGGCGGCCACGTCGAATCCGGTGACACAATTCACGACATGGTGCGCTTCATCCGGAACGATGTCGTGATCAACATGATTGGCACCGGGTGGGTGGCGAGCGCCGGCGCGCACATCTTTCTGGCCGGCGCGAAAGACCGGCGCTTTTGCCTGCCGAACACGCGCTTTCTGCTTCACCAACCCGCGGGCGGCACGCGAGGAATGGCGGCCGACATCGAGATCGAAGCCAGGGAGATCTTGCGGATGCGGGAAAGGCTCGTGCGGATTATCTCGGAGGAGACCGGACAGCCTGTCGAGCGGATCAACAAGGACATCAACCGCAACCATTGGCTGACTGCCGAAGAAGCGATCGACTATGGCATGGTGACGAGCATCATCCGCGATCCGCGAGACATCCCGCGCGATTGAGCGACTGGAGCTTAATGCCGGACAGATGGTTCGGGAGCCGCTCCGGGCGAATGAACGGGAGGCTCCGGCGCGTGTTCGTCGTCTTCGGTCCACTCGATCGCTTCGAGCGGCGCAACCAGCGCCCTGGCAAGTACCTGGTCGACATGGTCGACCGGCACGATCTCCAGACTTTCCTTCACCGTGGAGGGCAGCTCGACCAGGTCCTTCTCGTTCTCCGCGGGAATCAGCACTGTCCGGATACCGCCGCGAAGAGCGGCCAACAGCTTCTCCTTCAGGCCGCCGATCGGAAGCACCCGCCCCCGAAGCGTGACTTCGCCGGTCATCGCAATGTCTCGGCGCACGGCGATCCCGCTCAGGGTTGAGATCATCGCGGTCACCATGCCGATGCCGGCGGACGGACCGTCCTTCGGCACCGCACCTTCCGGCAAGTGGACGTGGATGTCCTTGCGCGCGAAAATCGACGGCTTCACGCCATAGGCCGGCGCACGGGCTTTGACGAAGCTCATCGCCGCCTGGATCGACTCCTGCATCACTTCGCCGAGCTTGCCGGTGGTCTTGATCTGGCCCTTGCCGGGGACTGTAACCGCTTCGATGGTGAGCAGCTCGCCGCCGACCTCTGTCCAGGCGAGGCCCGTGACCGCGCCAATCTGGTCCTCCTCCTCACCCATTCCATAACGGAATTTCCGGACTCCGAGGAACTCGCCGACGTTGCCCGGCACGAGCTCAATCTTCTCGGCCTTGTTTTCGAGGATCTGGCGCAGCGACTTGCGAGCGATCTTGGCGAGCTCGCGCTCGAGCGTGCGAACGCCGGCCTCACGGGTGTAATGACGGATGATGGCGCGAAGCGCGTCATCGGAGAAGCTCAACTCGCCGTCCTTCAGCCCATGCGCCTCTATCTGCTTCGGGATGAGATGGCGCTTGGCGATCTCCACCTTCTCGTCCTCGGTATAGCCTTCGAGCCGGATGATCTCCATCCGATCCATCAGCGGCTGGGGCATGTCGAGCGAGTTCGCCGTCGTCACGAACATCACGTCGCTGAGGTCGTAATCGAGCTCGAGATAATGGTCCTGGAAGCGGTTGTTCTGCTCCGGATCGAGCACTTCCAGGAGCGCGGAGGCTGGGTCGCCGCGGAAGTCCTGGCCGAGCTTGTCGATCTCGTCGAGCAGGAACAGCGGATTCGACGTCCCGGCCTTCTTGATGTTCGAGATGATCTTGCCCGGAAGCGAGCCGATGTAGGTGCGGCGGTG
>Ga0207657_10000863_pt1 | contig 31953 bp, 36 predicted proteins | sample KBSC33metaG_FD_184316 | JGI IMG/M metagenome (GOLD analysis project Ga0207657, IMG submission 184316) | Corn rhizosphere microbial communities from Kellogg Biological Station, Michigan, USA - KBS C3-3 metaG (SPAdes) (version 2) | ecosystem: Host-associated > Plants > Roots > Rhizosphere > Soil ...
CTCGCCTATTTAACGAGTAGAGCGTGCCTTTTCTTGCCCAGGCTGAGCTTCACCGGCTCGCCCGGCACTTCGACGATTAGCGCCGGGTCGCTGACCGGCTGGTCGTTCAGACGAACCGCGCCTTCCGCGATCTTGCGCTTGGCTTCCTTGTTCGACGGCGTGAAGCCGAGCGCCGTAAGCGCATGGGCGATGTTCATGCCGTCTCCGACCGAGAGCGTCGGCAGATCCTCGCCGGCGCCGCCCTGCTCGAAGGTGGTGCGCGCGGTTTCCGCCGCTGCCCGAGCCGCCTCCTCGCCGTGAAGCATCGTCGTCGCTGCATTGGCCAGCGCGATCTTCGCCTGGTTGATCTCGGCGCCCGGTAGGCTCTCGAGCCGCACGATTTCGTCGAGCGGGATATCGGTGAACAGCCGGAGAAATTTGCCGACGTCCGCATCGTCTGCGTTCCGCCAGAACTGCCAGTAGTCGTAGGGACTGAGCATGTCCGGACTGAGCCACACGGCGCCCTGTGCGGTCTTGCCCATTTTCGCGCCGTCCGCGGTCGTGATCAGCGGTGTCGTAACTCCATAAAGCTCGGTTCCGTCGATCCGCCGTCCGAGCTCGATTCCGTTGACGATATTGCCCCATTGATCGGAGCCGCCGAGCTGCAAGCGGCACTTCGCCCGCCGCGACAGCTCGAGGAAGTCGTAGGCCTGCAGGATCATGTAATTGAATTCGAGGAAGGTGAGCGGCTGCTCGCGATCGAGGCGGAGGCGGACGCTGTCGAAGGTCAGCATCCGGTTGATCGTGAAATGCGGCCCGACGTCGCGAAGGAAAGACAGGTACTGCAGCCCATCCAGCCACTCGGCATTGTTGAGCATGATCGCGCTCGTGGGCCCGTCGCCGAAGTCGAGGAAGCGTTCGAAATTCTTGCGGATGGACGCGATGTTGGAAGCGATCGTCTCTGCCGCCAGAAGCTGCCGGCTCTGGTCCTTGCCCGACGGATCGCCCACCTTCGTCGTCCCGCCGCCCATCAGAACGATCGGCCGGTGCCCTGCCTGCTGCATCCGCCGAAGCAGCATGATGGAGACGAGATTGCCGACGTGAAGGCTAGGCGCGGTCGCGTCGAAGCCGATATAGCCAGTCACCGGTCCCTTCTGCGCAAGCGAATCCAGCGCCGCCGCGTCGGTCACCTGGTGGATGTAGCCGCGCTCTTCGAGGAGTTTGAGAAGATCGGAACGATACTCAGCCATTCATCGCGCTTACCCAACTCGTCACTCCCGCGAAAGCGGGGGTCCTAAAAAGCGGATTCCCGCTTTCGCGGGAATGACGATAATGGAAGTGTGCAGCTGAACCTGGTCCCGCACCCGTCGACTCCGCCGGCCGGCGCTCCATTCAAGCTATGGGCGAACGTCGATCACTCGAACGCGCTCGGATCGGTTGCTTCGACCAACATCTGGTTCGGGATCGGCGCCCCGGCGGATCGCTTCGTCATTCCTGCAGCAGAGGAGCCCGACCGAAAAGACGAGCTCTGGCGCAAGACATGTTTCGAGGCATTTCTGCGGGCCGGTGACGGAAGCTCGTACCGGGAATGGAACTTCGCTCCTTCCGGTGATTGGGCCGCATATGACTTCACTGCGTATCGCGAAGGCATGGCGCCAGCCGAAGTGCTCGAGCCCTATATCCGGATGGAGGACAATCTCACTTGGTGGACGCTCGGTGCGACGATCCCTGTCGCCGCCGACCGGGCGTGGCACCTCGGCCTGTCGGCAGTCCTGGAAGAAAAGGACGGAACGAAATCCTATTGGGCGCTGGCTCATCCGACGAGCAGCAAGCCCGATTTCCATGACTCGGATTGCTTCGTCGCAAAGCTCGCCTAGACAGCCTCCATGACCCTGTTCGGAATCGACCGGTTGCTTGCCGAGCCCGAGCTTCGGCGACCCCTCGACGGAAAGCGCGTGGCGCTGGTTGCGCACCCGGCATCGGTGACCGCCGACCTGATCCATAGCCTCGATGCGCTCGCCGCCGCCGGCGTGAATCTCACCTCCGCGTTCGGGCCGCAGCATGGGCTTCGCGGCGACAAGCAGGACAATATGGTCGAGTCGGAAGATTTCACCGACCCCATCCACCTGGTCCCGGTCTTCAGCCTTTACGGCGAGGTGCGCCGCCCGACCGGCCAGATGCTGTCGACCTTCGACACCGTCCTGGTCGACCTGCAGGACGTCGGTTGCCGGATCTACACCTTCATAACGACGCTGCTCTACGTGCTCGAAGCGGCCGCGGAGACGGGCAAGTCCGTCTGGGTCCTGGACCGGCCGAACCCAGCCGGGCGACCGGTCGAGGGTCTTGCTCTGCGCCCCGGGTGGGAGAGCTTCGTCGGCGCCGGGCCCATGCCGATGCGTCACGGCCTGACACTCGGAGAGCTCGGCCGCTGGTTCGTCGACCATTTCAAGCTCGACGTCGATTATCGAGTCATCGAGATGAACGGCTGGCAACCGGACGAAGGGCCGGGCTTCGGCTGGCCCGAGGATCGCATCTGGATCAATCCCAGCCCGAACGCCGCGAATCTCAACATGGCGCGCTGCTACGCCGGAACAGTCATGCTGGAAGGAACGACGCTGAGCGAGGGCAGGGGGACGACCCGCCCGCTCGAGCTGTTCGGCGCTCCCGATCTCCAGGCTTCGCGAGTGATCGCCGAAATGCAGAGCCTCGCGCCGCAATGGCTGTCGGGCTGCAAATTGCGCGAAGTCCATTTCGAGCCGACCTTCCACAAGCACTCCGGCCAGCTGTGCGAAGGGGTGATGATCCATGCCGAAGGGCGCTTCTACGATCACGATGCCTTCACGCCGTGGCGGCTCCAGTCGCTCGCCTTCAAGGCGATCAGGCGGCTCTATCCCGATTATGACCTGTGGCGCGATTTCCCTTACGAATATGCGTTCGGGAAGCTTCCGATCGACGTCATCAACGGCTCGCCCCTGCTGCGCGAATGGGTGGACGGCGACTCCACGCCGGCCGATCTCGACACGCTGACCCTTCCCGACGAGCGAGATTGGCAAGAACAGCGAAAGCCCTATCTGCTTTATTAGCGACTTGTTCGTTCGGCCGAATGGTCGGGACGACCGCGCTTCGGAAAGCTCTTTCGACTCTCGACGGAACCCGAATCGGTTTCGGATCATTGATTCCGCGAAAGTCAATTTAAAAGTTCAGGTGATGGAAAATGAAACAGCTGGCCTTTGCGCTGGCGGTTACGGGCGCGTTCGCGCTCAGCGTTCCCGCGTTCCCCGCTCATGCAACCCAAAGCTACGAAGCCCGTGTGACCGCCTCGGCGGCGTCACGCGCCGCGATTGCCGATATGGTGTCGGTGTTCGGCACCGATCATCTCAAGCCCGGCAAATATCTGTGGCGCGACGATGCCGCGGATATTCCCGGCCCCGACCGCGTGGTGATCAGCCTCGATAACCAGCTCGCCTTTCTCTACCGGGGCGGCGAACTGGTTGCGGCAGCGTCGATTTCGACGGGAATGGACGGACGGGAAAGCCCCGCCGGCGTGTTCAACATACTCGACAAGAAGCCGATCTATCATTCCAAGAAGTACGACAATGCGCCCATGCCCTGGATGCAGCAGATCACGTCCTACGGGATCGCGCTGCACGCCGGGCCGAACCCGGGCTACCCGGCGTCGCATGGGTGCATCCGGCTTCCGTCCGCGTTCGCGAAGAAGCTTTACACGGTCACCGACGTCGGAACGCCCGTGCTGATCGGCGCCTGACGCCGGCCGGCAAACATTTCATCGCGCCACCGGCACGGCCGGTCGGCGCGGTGAGTCTTTGAGGACACGGTTGGGCCGCATAAGCGCCGGACGAAGCCGCTCATCCGTTGTTAAGCGCCGATGCTTCATCTAATTCAGTGACATGAGAACGGGGATCCTATCCGCCGCGCTTGCAGCGCTCCTCCTTAACCCGGCGATCGCCGAGGCGAAGAGGAAGCCCGAGCCGGCACCCGCCGCACCGGTCCAGCTGCCCTATCTGTCGGCCAATCTTCCGACCTCGGGTGAGGTGCGGGCCTTTTATGCGGGCTGGAACTACGCGCCGATCTGGTTCTCCGGAAATGCTGCCAAGCCCGCGGCGAACGCGCTGATCGCAATGCTGCAGCGCTCGCCGCTCGACGGCATAGCGTCGGGACAGCAATATGCGGCACAGGCGCAAGCCGCGGTGCAGCAGGCGGCTGCCACCGGTTCGCCCGAAGCGATCGCATTCGCCGAGCACACGCTTTCGGAGGCCTTGGTTCTCTATGCGCAGATGATGGATCGGCCGGTGCCGAACATGATCTACGGCTACGCCTATATGAAGCCGACCCCGCCGTCGGCCGATCAGGTGCTTCGTACCGCGGCGGGCGCGCCTTCGCTCGACGCCTATCTGCAGCAGATCGCCAATCCGAACACGATTTACACCGCGATCCGCGATGCCGCGTGGCAGCAGATGCAGGCCAGCGGCTCGACCGCTCCGGACCCGCGCGTGGTTGCGAACCTCGATCGCACGCGCGGTATGCCGGCGACGGGCCGCTTCGTTCTCGTTAATCCGGCAACCCAGATGCTGACCATGTACGACAACGGCATCCCGGTGGATTCCATGAAGGTGATCGTCGGAGACCTGGAGCATTTCCACCTGCCGACACCGATGATCACGAGCATGATTTTCTACGCGGTCCATAATCCGTACTGGAACGCGCCGGACCATTTGGTGAAGAAGAATATCGCCCCTCTCTACCTCAAGCAGGGCGATGCCTATCTGAAGTGGCGCGGTTACCAGGTGATGTCCGACTGGAGCGAAAATGCGACGGTGATCCCGGCCAGCTCGATCGACTGGAAGGGTGTTGCGGCCGGAAACGTCCATATCCGGGTCCGGCAGAAGCCGGGGCCCGACAATTTCATGGGCGACCTGAAGTTTCCGTTCGCCAACCCGGAGGACATCTTCCTCCACGACAGTCCCGAGAAGGAGCTGTTCGCGAAAAGCCAGCGGACGCTCAGCAACGGGTGCATTCGTCTGGAGGACGCATCGCGGCTCGGGCGCTGGCTGCTTGGTCATGAACCCGTTGCTCACAACGGCGATGCCGAGGAATTCGAGCGGTTGCCGCAGGGCGTCCCGGTGTACGTCACGTACATCACGGCGCAGCCGAAAAACGGACAGCTGACCTTCGTCGATGACGTCTACGGGCTGGACCCGGCGTCGAACACCCGGGTCGCTGCCGGGCAGTAATCTTCTCGTCTATCGCGAAACCCTTTGCTGTCACGGTTGTTCGTGGCCCGCGATGGATGAGCGTGACGTCAGGAAATATGCGGGCCTCGACTGGAAGGCGACCGGCTATCTCACCTCGATGGTCAGCGTCCTGTTCCTTGGCGCGATCGCCTGGCCAAAGCCTCAGGATCCGGCCTGGGTACTTCCGGTGCTGGTTGCCGGGATGGTCACATCGATCCTCGGCATGGGCTTCCGCTACATGGCGCATATCAAGCAGAAGAAGGAATTATCGGAAAAGGCCGATCGGCGCTAAGCACGGCGCTGCCCACAGGTGGAAAGGCAGCCGATGGCGAAGAAAGTGACGAAGAAGCCGGCAACCAGGCCAAAGCGCAAAACTGCGGCTTCGGCCCGCAAGTCTCGAGCCACCGGAATCAACGCCAAGTCGACTGCCAAGGCGCGCGAACGGACCCGCTCCAAGTCACGGCCCAAAGCCAGGACAGAAAACACCATGAGCGCAAGCGATGCGCTCGTCGGCCTTCTGGAGAGCCCGCTGGTGGCCGATATTCTTGCCGCGGGCGCGGCGGCTGCACTGGCGTCTTTCACCCATCACAGCCTGAGCCGCCGCCGCGAGAGCGGGTCCAAGCAGGCGCTGAAAGACGCTGCAAAGGCGGCCGCGACGGCAATGGGCTCAAGGCTTTCGGAAGAACTGGACGATATCCTCGAGAGCGCGAAGTCGAAGGCTAAACGCGAAGGAGCGTGATCCGCGCTCGGCCGACGTCACGCTCGGCATCGATTTTGACGCCTTGCGGATCGATGCGGTCACCGCGCTCGGTCTCGATTGCGATCCACGCGCCGGAGGCGGCCCATCCTGCTTTCCTGACCTGAAGAAGCGCTTCCGACCCCGATCCGGGCGCATAGGGCGGGTCAGCCAAGATCAGGTCGAAGGGCTGTTGTGGGGGCAAATTCTCCGCCGAACGGGCGAGAATGTGCGTCCGCGCGCCGGAACCGAGCGCGTCGATGTTCGCGCGAATTGCCGCAATGGCGGCGGGATCGTGCTCGACGAAGCAGGCGAAAGCGGCACCGCGCGAAAGCGCCTCGAGCCCGAACGCGCCGCTGCCCGCATAGATATCGGCGACCCTGAGATCGTCGAAGGGACCGACGCGGCTCGCAAGCATCGAGAAGAGTGTTTCACGGACTCGATCGCCGGTTGGTCGGGTCGAGTGCCCCTCCGGCGCAACCAGCCTTCGTCCGCGCCATTCTCCGGCGATGATCCTCATTTCAGGCTGGCACGGAAATCATCCAGAATCCCGCGCCGCACTTCATCCGCATCGCACGGTTCGAGCCCTTGGAGACCGAATGGGCCGTACGCAGTCCTGATAAGCCTCGAAATCCGCAGCCCCAGATGCGCGAGCACGCGCCGCACCTCGCGGTTCTTGCCTTCGGTAAGGCTCATCTCGATCCAGCAGTTGCGGCCGGTCCGGCGCTCCAGGTTCGCGTCGATCGAGCCATAATGAATGCCCTCGATCGTGATTCCTTCGGCCAGCTTGTCCAGTTCCGCCTGGCTGATGGCGCCGAAGGCACGGGCGCGATAGCGCCGGACGATCGCCGTTCGCGGAAGCTCAAGCTTGCGTTTCAGTTCGCCATCGTTGGTCAGCAGAAGCAGGCCTTCGGTCATGAAATCGAGCCGGCCGACCGGCATCAGCCGCGGCAGGCCAGGGGGCAGCCGGTCATAAATCGTCGGCCTCCCCTTGGGATCGCGTTCGGCCGTCAAAGTCGCCTGCGGCTTGTAGAAGCGGAACAGGCGAGCCGTTTCAGCGGCGCGCACTGGCTTGCCGTCGACCGTCACCCCCGTGAGGCTTGTCAGCAAGGTCGCCGGGGTGGTCAGCGCTTTGCCGTCGATCGCGATTCGCCCGTCGGCGATCATCCGCTCGACCTCGCGCCGCGAGGCGATGCCTACTCTCGCCAGAAGCTTGGCGATCCGCTGCGGCTCTCCTGCGCTCGACGCCGGAACGCGACGCCTGGTCGCGGGCACAGGATGGCGCTTCGTTCGTTCCGGTGGCAATGCGAAATTCCTCTTGGGGGTCGGATGCTGTTCGGGAAGCGCAAGCGTGTCGTCAAGCGCATCGTCATCGTCGAGGACGAGCCCCTGACCGCGTTCGACAATGAGGTGATGCTGTCCGACCTCGGCTATGAGGTGGTTGCAACCCTCGACAGCTTCGATGAGGCGATGGCCCTGCTCGACAGCGAAGATGTCGACCTTGTCCTGAGCGATTTCAGGATCAGCGGCAAGCGGAGCGGGCTCGACCTGGCACGGGCTGCCAAGAATCGCGGAATCCCTGTCCTCTTTTCGACCGGGCACAAGTTGCCGGCGGAGGCGAAGGCGGTAGCCTTGGGCTGTCTGACCAAGCCGTACACGGAACGGCAGCTGAAGAATGCGCTGGCGGCGGTGGAGCGAGTTCTCAGCGGCGAGAAGGTGAAGCCGCAAAAAGGACTGGAGCTCTATCCAGCCGAAGAGGGCTAGAGCGCCGCCTCGACGCGGGCATGGAAAGCAGCGATCCCGCTCTCGAGGGTTCCAAGTGTGATCCGTTCGAGCAGACCGGAACCGAGGCCGCGCTGGCACAACTCGGCCGCGCGGAAGTCCTCGTCGCCGAAGGTGCCGCCGTCCAGCAGGTCCCAACTCTTCCGCCAATGCGCCTCGGCTTCGTTCGTTGCCGGGGGTTCCGGAATCAGCATGAAATCCTCGACCAGGGACGATCCGACGCCCTGCGGCATCACCACCAGCAGGTTGATGTAGTCGGGGCTGACGATCAGGATTGTGCAGGGGAACAGAAAGTAGGTGTAGGTGATCGCTCGCCGAAGCTGCGCCCAGTCGTCCCGGTCGATCGCTGCAAGATAGTCCGAACGGCCGACGGCGGCGCGCTGGTGCGGACCGATCTGGTCGGCGGTGGTGATTCCGTCGGCGAAGAAGTCGGCGATCGTCCCGGCATGGAGCCGCTGCACGTGGTAGCTTTCCAGGAACGCGTCGACGATCAGCTTCCAATTGGCCGCCACGCGGTGGATGCGTCGCTTGTACAGGTGCAAATGCGAAAGCCCGAATGCGTCGAGGTCCGGTGCAATCGCTCTGCACGAGCCGAAATCGGCGCCGTCGTCGCGAGCGAACCAGATCAGGCCGCCCGCCTCGACGGCGGGGAATTCGACGAGATGCTTTTCGCTCTTGTCCAGGCCGGGGAAGCAATCGGCGCGCGGCACGCCGCGCAGCGCACCGTCCGGTCCATAGGTCCACGCATGATAGGGACAGGCAATGCCCTTCGCCGGGACGACGTCGGCGCCTTCGATGAGCCTCGTCCCCCGGTGCTGGCAGACATTGGCCAACGCGTGGATCGAGCCTGTTGAATCGCGGGTGACGAGGAGAGGCAGTCCGAAACCGTCATGCGCGACGGCAAGGTTCTTCTTCGGAAGAAGCGCGGACGGCGCAATCGCCAGCGGAAGCTTCGAGAACAGCGCGCCAATCTCGGAGTCATACTGCGCGCTGTCCGTATAAACCTCTGATCGCAATTCCAGGACTCGTGTCCCCAACGCTGCTTCTCCGCGGGCAAGCGCGTCGGCAAGCGCTCGCTGCCCGGCGCTTGGGTGAAGGACCGTTGTGGGTGCATCCATTGGCGCTTGCTGCGCCCAACTCGACTGCCGCGCAAGAGTCGCCACTCACCCCCTGTTCAGCCGCGTCCGGGCTGTTAAGCAGTGGCTGGAACCGAGGAGGGGTGGGCATGGCAGCTTCAGACGGAACCGTGGAACGCGTCGGAATTGTCGCGACGATCGCGCCTTATTTTCGGCCGATGCCGTTCGTCGCGTTCCTGCTGGGCATTTCAAGCGGCTTTCCTTTGACTCTCCTGCTCGCGACGATGACCTATTGGCTGTCCAAGGTCGGAATCGAGAAATCCACCATCGGTTTCGCCATCGGCCTTACGACGCCGTACACGCTGAAGTTCCTGTGGGCGCCGGCCGTCGACAAGGTGCCTCTGCCGGTGCTTACACGGTTCGTCGGACAGCGGCGGGCATGGCTGTTCTTCATCCAGGTCTTGCTGTTTGCCGCGCTATGGCGACTTGGCGGCAGCGATCCTGCCAATCACCTTGCTTTGTTCGCGGTCTGGGCGATCGTCGTCGCCTTTTTGTCGGCGACCCAGGACATCGTCATCGACGCCTACCGGATCGAAATCCTGACCGATGAGGAGCTCCCGTACGGCACGGCAATGAACCAGTTCGGCTATCGCACCGGCAACCTGATCGCCGGCGCCGGGACCATCTTTCTCGCGTCGACCGAGGGCGCCGGGCTGGGTTGGGCGGTTGCCTACGGTCTGACGGGCCTGGCCGTGCTTCCAGCAGCAATCGCCGCGCTTTTCGCGGGTCCTGGCCGCTATGTGCAGCGCAACCTGCGCAAGGCGGGGCAGAGCTTTGGGGCATGGATCAAGGAATCGGTGTGGAATCCGTTCAAGGAGTTCCTCACTCGCAACGGCGCCTTCCTGATCCTGGCGTTCGTTCTTCTCTACAAGATCGGCGACGCAATGGGGCAGGGGATGCTCGGGCCGATGATCAACGAACTCGGTTTCTCCGACACCGAATATATCGCGGTGAACAAGTTCGTCGGCTTCTGGGCCTTGATCGTCGGTTCCGCCTGCGGCGCGCCGTTCATCCGCTGGCTAGGAATGGGCCGGGCGTTGTTCATCTCCGGCCTGTTGATGATGTTCTCCAACGTCATGTTCGTCATTCTGGCGGTCAACGGCCATTCGGACGTGACGCTTGCGCTTGCCGTCGGGACGGAGAATTTCACCAGCGGGATCGGCCTGACAGTGTTCGTTACCTATCTCTCGGGGCTGTCGAGCCTGGCCTACACCGCGACCCAGTTCGCGCTCTTGTCCTCTTTTGCTGCGGTCGGCCGTACGTGGCTGGCAACGCCCGCCGGATTCGTCGCCGAAGAGCTCGGATGGGTCGGCTTCTGGTTGTTCACCGTCGTTGCCGCCGTGCCTGGAATGATCCTGTTGTGGATCATGTGGACAAAGGGCTTCGTGGTTGAAGCCGTGCGCCAGCCAGGGACCGAAGATGACGAGGGCGGCCCAGCCGCCGAAGCTCAGCCGAAGCCCAGGCCGGCCTAGGTGGGGATTTCGCCGTTCGCGGCCAGCACTTGCCCGGCGAGGTAAAGAGAACCGAATACCAGGACGCGTGATGGCCGTTTCACGCGGTCAAGCGCCTGGTCGAGGCTCTGGTTCGCGGTGGCCTTGAACCCCAACTCGCGGGCCAGATCGGCAAGCTCGTCGGGCGAGCGATGATCGTGTCCTGGTATCGGTAGCGTGTGGACCTGCTCTGCCAGGCCGCGGAACGGTTTGAGCACCGCCCTCGGGTTCTTGCTCGACAGGGATGCGAACAGGATCACCAGCGGCAGGTTGGGCGCGAATGCCTGGTGGACAAAGTCCGCTACCAGTCGGGCAGCCGCCCCATTGTGGCCGCCGTCGATCCACAGCTCGCTTCCCGGCGGAACCGCATTCGTAACCGGACCGGGGCGGAGCCGCTGGAGGCGAGCGGGCCAATCGGCCGTCCGGATTCCCTTGGCCATCGCCTGGTTCGATATGATGAAGTGGTCCTGGAACCGCAGCATCGCGACGGCCAGCGCCGCATTGTCGGCCTGATATCGTCCGGCAAGGCGCGGCATCGGCAGCTCCAATGTGCCGTTCCGGTCGCGGTAGCGAATCTCCCCCCGGAGGATTCGCGAATCCCAAAGCGCCCCGCGGCCGAACCATGGCGCGCCGACCGCTTCCGCCGTCTGCTGCACCTTTTGCGCAGCTTGCGGAGGATAGCGCTGGGTGACCAAGGGCACGCTTGCCTTTGCGATCGCGGCCTTTTCCGCGGCGATGCCCGCGATGCTTCGTCCGAGCCATTGCTTGTGATCGACGCCGAGCCCCGCGATCCCGCATACGAGGGGCGCATCGATGACGTTCGTCGCGTCGAGCCGGCCCCCCAGCCCGACCTCCACCACGCAGGCGTCAGCCGGCGTTCGGGCGAAGGCGAGGAAAGCGGCGGCAGTCGTCACCTCGAAAAAGCTCGGCTCGATCCCGTCGCTCGAATCCAGCACCTCTTTCAGCAGACTCGCCAGTTCGTCGTCCCCGACCAGCTTGCCGGCGATCCGGATGCGCTCGTTGAAACGCACGAGGTGCGGGCTGGTGAAGACGTGGACCTTGAAGTTGGCGGATTCGAGAATCGAACGGAGGAAGGCGCAAGTCGAGCCCTTGCCGTTGGTTCCGGCGACATGGAACACCGGCGGAAGCCGATCCTGTGGCCTGCCGAGCAGGTCGAGCAGCTGCGAAATCCTGTCGAGCCCGAGGCGGTCTCCTCCGGGCGAAAGCCTGGTGAGCCGGTCGAGCTGGGCCTGGACCGCGGCGCTCTCCGACCGCGCGAAATCGGCCATTCAGGCCGCCTTCTTCTCCGGCGCCAGGTAGCCGACGATCTTCACCAGCATATCCTTCAGCTGCTGGCGGTGAACGACCATGTCGATCATTCCGTGCTCAAGCAAATATTCGGCGCGCTGGAATCCTTCGGGCAGCTTTTCGCGGATCGTCTGCTCGATCACGCGCTGTCCGGCAAAGCCGATCAGGGCACCGGGCTCGGCGATCTGGATGTCGCCAAGCATCGCATAGGAAGCGGTCACTCCGCCCGTCGTCGGGTCGGTAAGAACGACGATGTAAGGAAGGCCCGCTTCCCTCAGCTCCGTGATCGCGACGGTCGTTCGCGGAAGCTGCATCAGCGACAGGACGGCTTCCTGCATTCGCGCCCCGCCCGACGCAGTGAAGATGACATAGGGCACCTTGTCGGCAATCGCTGCCCGGATTCCGTTGACGAAGGCGGTCCCGACGGCGATCCCCATCGATCCGCCCATGAAGGCGAAATCCTGGACTCCGGCGATGATCGGCTGTCCGCCGATCCGTCCTCGAGCATTGATGAGCGCATCGCGTTCGCCCGTCTTCGATCGCGCATCCTTGAGCCGATCGGTGTAGCGCTTGCTGTCACGGAACTTGAGCGGATCCTCGCGTACGTCCACCGCCGGAAGCACCTCATATTCGCCATCGTCGAACAGATATTCGAAGCGGTGCTTGGGCCCGATCCGGTCGTGGAAGTCGCAGCGCGGGCAGACCCGAAGATTGTCTTCCCATTCCTTGAGGAAGACCATCGTCCCGCACTTCGCGCACTTATGCCACAACGTGTCCGCGGTCTGGCGCTTGGGAAGGAAGGGAATCCCGCTGCGGACGCGGCTGAGCCAACTCATTCACGATCCTCAAACTGCTCGAGTGACGCCTGCGCCGTAGGCGCAAGCATCGCCGCTTGTCCACCTCACAGGCTCGCTGCGATTGCCTTCAACGCGGCTTCGGGGTCGGGTGCCTGCGTGATCGGCCGCCCGATCACGAGAATGGACGCCCCGGCATCGAGAGCTCCACGAGGAGTCACGACACGTTTCTGGTCTGCGACCCCACTTCCTTCCGGCCGAACCCCCGGAACGACGAAGAATCCTTTCGGCCAGGCGCGGCTCGCCGCCTTCACCTCGGCGCCCGAGCAGACGATCCCGTCGAGACCGGACTCGCGCGCCAATGTTGCAAGCCGTTGGACCTGCTCTCCTGGCGTCCCGGCAATGCCCGTTGTCTTCAGGTCCTCCTCGTCGAGGCTGGTGAGAACGGTCACGGCGACGACCTTCGTCCTTTCGGGAGCCGCCGCCTTCGCCTCTTCGAGCATTGCTCGGCCGCCGGCGGCATGGACGGTCAGCACCGCGGGCTCGAGCGACCGGAGCGACTGCACCGCCTTGGCCACGGTGTTCGGGATGTCGTGGAGCTTGAGGTCGAGGAAGATCGGAAGACCGACGGCGGCGACCTCATGGACGCCCGCCGGGCCGTTCGCGCAGAAGAATTCGAGGCCGAGCTTCACTCCGCCCGCGAAAGCCTTGACGCTTTCGGCGAGCGAGCGGGCAACGTCGAGGTCGGGTGTGTCGATCGCAACGAAGATTGGCTTCACTCGGCCGGCTCCGCCTCATTGTCCTGAACCGGCACCTCCTTGCGCTGCGCAATCGAAACGCGATTGGTGATTCTCCACAACCTGGTCCGGAACATCAGCCAGGTGGGCAGGAATCCAATCAGGAAAACGATGAGCAGAAGGACCGGAATCTTCACGTCGGCCTGGAGATTGCCCCAGAGGTCGATGGTCACGTCGCGCCAGTTCTGTGCCGCGAAATAGGTCGCAAGGACTGCAATCACGATCCAGAACAGGGTCTTCAAGAAGCGCAACCGTAAACCTCCCGCCGCACGCCCTTAAGCGAGGTGCCGGTTGAAGGCCAGCCGTGGACCCATCTCACCTTTGGTCGCGTTCAGCCGTCGGTTCGTCGCACCTACCGATTTGCCATGTTGAGCAGGGACTCTGCTGCGGCAACAGCGGGCCGGGGTGGGAGTGGATATTTGAAAACGTCATACAAGCTCGCGATCGGCGCATCGGCCCTTCTTCTCGGCACTGCGCTGATCGCGACCCGGCCGGGTGCCAATCACCAGAGCGGGGAAGAGAGAGCGGCTCATGCGCGCCTTGCCGCGGTCGCGCCGTCGGCCAGGCACGACGTCAACTACGGGCTTCTCGACGCGCGCCTGCGACGGCTGATTGAGCGGCCGACGATGGTTGGACTGGCGGTCGGGGTCGTCGAGAACGGCCGGATCACGTTCCTCAAGGGTTATGGCGAGACTCTGGCCGGTTCGGGCGAGCCTGTGACCCCGGAAACGGTGTTTCGCTGGGCATCCTGCTCGAAGGGCGTTGCGGCGACGATGGTCGCCAAGCTCGCGGAGCAGGGCAAGGTCGACCTTGGCGCTCCGATTTCCATCTACAAGACGTCGCTCCGGTTGCCCGACGGGGCCGAGCAGCGGGCAAGCGTCGCCGATCTCCTCAGCCACCGGCTCGGAATCTACCACAACGCTTACGACGACCGGCTGGAGGCGGGGGAAGACCCGAGGCAGATTCGCGGCGAAATCGGCGGCCTCAGCCTCGTCTGCCAGCCGGGCACCTGCTGGAATTACGAGAATGTCGCCTATGACGCGGCGTCCGAGATCGTCCAGCACCAGACCGGAAAGCCGTACCAGCAGGTGCTCAAGCACAGGCTTTTCGACCCGATCGGAATGACCAGCGCGAGCGTCAGTCGCGAGGGGTTGATGAGTTCGAAAAGCTGGGCGCGTCCGCACAATGCGGGCCGTCGCTCGATCGAGCTTTCGGACGCTTACTACCGGGTCCCGGCGGCCGGCGGGGTCAACAGCGACATCAAGGACATGGCGCTTTGGATGCTGGCGCAGATGGGCGAAATGCCCGACGTGATCTCGCCGCGGGTGCTGCAGGCGCTCCACGCCCCGCTGGTGAAGACTCCCAATGAGCGCGGACGGCTGCACATGCCGGCCGATCCGCTCGAAGGCGCCTGGTACGGCTATGGCTGGCGGAGCTACGACTATGCCGGCCACCGGATTGTCGGCCACCGCGGCGGAGTCGACGGCTATCGGTCCCTGATCCTCTTCGATCCCGTGAAGAAGAGCGGCGTGGTCGCGCTTTGGAACAGCAATACGAACCAGCCGGGCGGCCTCGAGTTCGAGGTGATGGACATGATTTACCATCTGCCGTTCCACGATTGGCTTCACATCGACAGCCGGGGCGCGCCGGCTGCCGAGCCCGAGGAGGCGAGCGACAATGGCGGCGGAACGAGCTGAGCCCGCCCGGTTACTGAACGTAAATCAGCGTGTGCATTCCAAGCTGGTCATGGAAGAAATGGCCGCAGTGGGCCTTATAGGTGCCACGCATTGGGATGAGCGTAACCGAGGCGCTCTGGTGAGGTCTGAGCTCGATCGAGCCTTCCTCGTCGACATTTCCCGAAACGATTCTCGCTGACCGGAAGAAATCCGGCGCCTTGAACTCGTGGCCGACGCCTGCGACGTCCTCGAACACCATTGTCACCGGCGCTCCGGCCCGAAGCATGATCGGGCTCGGCCCGAAGCCATAGCTGTAAAGCAGCACCGGGACGACGGTCGTCGGCTTCTGGGCTGCAGCTGGCGCCGCGAGCGCCAGCGCTGCAATGAGGATGTGAGCTAGTTTCATCGAATGCCTCCGCTATTCGATCGCCCAGCCCCAGGCGTATCGGTGCATGGACGCCCGGCGGCATATGGACCGGCCGGGCGATCCGCCACCAACGAGCAATTCGGGCTTTCGTTTCGGAATGATGGCGGGGCGGCGCATTCCCGCCGCCCGCCGATTCCCTAGTCTTGCGGTTCCATCTGGTGCTTGATCCGGCTGATCTCGTCGTGGCCGGACCTGACCGACTGATAGGCGCGCTCGACCACCTGGCGCGCTTCGCCCGAAAGGTCGCTATCGAGCGCGGATTCGAACTTCTCCTTCAGATAATCCTCGCCCGCTTCGACCGAATTGACGATGGCCTTTTCATCGTGACCGGCAATCGCCGACTTGAGGTCGAGCCAGGTCTGGTGGATCTTGCCCATGAAGGAGCCGTCACTGGGCGGGTCGCCGCCCATGCGGCGGATCTCGGCCCGAAGATTGGCCGCTATGTCGCGGCGATTGCGGGCGTTCTCGTCGAAGACGTCGCGAAGCCGCTCATTGTCGGTATTCCTCGCCGCCTCTTCGTAGCCGTTGATGCTGTCGATCAGGGTTGTCGCCAGCGTCTCCAGAGTGCTGACCTGGGCGTCAGTGTCCATCGGATCCTCTCCGTTGCTGCGGGTGGTTCCTCAAAGAAACGCGCGAGCAAGGCAGGCGATGCCACTGGCCCGACAAATTCGAGCGCCCACCATCATTCCAGCGCTGTCCGACGGTATTACCGCCTCGCGGGCGGCCTAAGCGCCCACGCCGGGCAGGTGGCGCGCGACCGACGCCCAATCGAGCCCGCCCCAGAAGACGGCGAGCGGAAACACAACCCACAAGGCGGCCATCGAGATTCCGACCTTCGTCGCCGGATGCACATGCCCCAGCGTCCGCCGGTCGCGAACGATCAGCGGCACGAACAGAAGGAATCCGAGCATCATCTGGATCGTGAATCCGGTCACGCTCGGCGGTGCGATCGGCAGCCGGCCGAGGCTTGGGCCCATGACCACGAGGATTGCGGCGCACAGCATCAACCGCTTGTGCCAGGGGGCGTCGCGGCGCTTCTCCCATCCGTTCCAGACAAGCAGAGCGAACGGGAGGATCGTCGCCAGCGGGACGACGGTCCAGGTCAGTGGGTCGGTGAAGGGTGGCTGGTTCGCGCGCGAGACCTGCCAGACGGCGGTCAGGTACATCACCGGGATCATCAGCACCGCGAAGAGCATGCCGGCCTTGCCGAGGGTCATGTGAACCGCGTGCTTGCGCGCCGCGATGAGCTGCGTCTGCACAATCAGCAACGCCATCCAGGTCGTGAACACCAGGCCGTGGAGGACGACCCAGGGCGTCAGCGTCGGATTCGGCCGCGGATAGGACGGGACGACGCCGCGAAGATAGAAACTGGGAGCGAAGCCGAGCAACACAACGAACACGAGCAGAAGCGCCATGCGCGTGTAGAATTTGCGTTCAGAAGCAAGGCGCTCCTGAGTTGAGACAACAACGGTAGCCATCGGCGATTCCCCCATGCCGTGGAAGTGAGGACACTAACTCCGGCCGCGCTTCGAAAAAAGTCAATTTCGCTTTTGGTGGCGCTCGTTACGGTGGCGCGATAAGCGTGAGCACCCACGAAGGAGCGAAATCATGCGAACAGCCGCAATTGCGCTTTGCGCGACCTTGATCGCCGTGCCGGGCATGTCATTCGCCCAGGCAACCCACTCCACGCTTCCCGCCGGAACCGCCGCTCGGGCCGCGGTTGCCGACACATCGATCGCGGGGGCGGTCGCGAGCCCGGCCCGCAGCGCCGACAACGTCAAGCTCGACGAGTCCCGCAAGCCCGCCCAGGTGCTGGCCTTTCTCGGCCTGAAGCGCGGGATGCATGTGCTCGATCTGTTCGGCGGCAATGCCTATTGGGCGGAGATCATGGCGCCAGTCGTCGGCCCGAAAGGGCACGATACCGTTTGGGAGCCGACGCAATTCTACAGCGACAAGACCAAGCAGTCGTTTGCGGCCTTTGCCGCGAAGCACGCAAACGTCTCACTGGTCGTCTCGCCATTCGAAAGCCCTGAGCTGGCGAAGAATTCCGCGGATTTCGTGATCCTCAACGACAATTATCACGACACCTACTGGCAGAATGACAAGTACAAGATCCCGAAGATGGACCCCGCGGCATTCCTGAAGGCAGTTTATTCGGCGATGAAGCCCGGCGCTACGATCGGAGTCATCGATCACATCGCAAATCCGAATGACGACACCCGCGCGACGGTCGAGAAGTTCCATCGGATCGATCCTGCCGTCGTGAAGGCGGACTTCGAGCGTGCCGGGTTCAAGTTTGTCGGAAGCAGCGACGTGCTTCGCAACCCCGCTGACGATCATACCCTGCTGGTGTTCGACCCGAAGGTGCGCGGAAAGACCGATCGCTTCGTGTTCAAGTTCAGGAAGCCCGCTTGAGCGATACTGCCCAGCCCGAAATTCGGGCTCCGAAGCCCTTGTGGGTGCTCTCCGCGCTGGTTGCGGGCATTCTGCTCGGCATTGCGGCCGCCGGAGCGCCGGCACCATTCAGCAGCGGCGTTGGCGCTGTCGCTTCGACCGTTGGCGGGCTGTGGCTGAATGCGCTCGAGATGACCGTCGTGCCGCTCATCGTCGCGCTCCTGATCACGGGCGTCGCGCAGAGCGCCGAGGCTGCCAAGGGCGGAAGAATCGCGGGCAGGGCAGTTCTGTGGATCGTGATCCTCTCGACGGCATCGGCGATCATCGGGATGGTCCTCAGCCTCCTGCTGGTGCAGTTGATTCCGATCTCGCCGGAAGCATCCAATGCGCTTCGCTCTAGCGTCAATCTCCAGGGACCGCCGCCAAGCGGCGCGGGCAACAGCGTCGGATCCTTCTTCCACGCGCTGATCCCGCAGAACATATTTTCGGCGGCCGCCAATTCGGACATCCTCGCGCTGGTCGTTGCGACGCTATTGTTCGGGCTTGCCGCAACACGGATCGCCGCAGCCCGGCGCAAGGCCCTGGTCGACTTCTTCGCGGCCGTGACCGATGCGTTCCTTGTCATCATCGGCTGGGTGCTGTGGCTTGCGCCGGTGGGCGTGTTTGCATTGGCCTTCGGACTGGGTGCGGCAGCCGGCGGGACCGCCTTCGCGACCCTTCTCAACTACATCCTGCTGGTCTGCGCTGTTGGCCTGGTCGTCACGGTTGCGGCTTATCCGCTCGCGGTCTTCGGTGGCGGAATCCCGCTGCGCTCATTCACCCGGGCGATGCTTCCGCCCGAAGGCATTGCGATATCGACTCGTTCATCGCTTGCCTGCCTTCCGGCAATGCTGACGAGCGCACGCGAGCTTGGAGTCCGGGACGAGGTGGCCGACGTGTCCCTGCCGATCGCGGTGGCGCTGTTTCGCGGAACCGGCCCGGCAATGAACATCGCGGTCGCGGTCTACGTCGCCCACGCGCTTGGGCTCGAGCCGGGCCTCGGGGCTATCCTGGCTGCGACCGCGGTTGGCGCCGTCATGAGCTACGCCGCAATCGGCCTGCCGGGCGAGATCAGCTACATCAGCTCGATCGCCCCCATCGCGATCGCGCTTGGAGCACCAATAGCGCCTCTCGCCTTGCTGGTGGCGGTGGAGATGATTCCGGACATCATCCGAACCTTGGGCAATGTGTCCCTGGACGTCGGCCTGACCACAATTGTCGACCGGGGTCAGCGGCCCGCCATAGCCCGCACCCGATCGGAATAGAGGCGGCCCACCGGTTGCTCGGTCCCGTCCGCGAGCCGCGCGATCCAGCGGCCTGAAGGGTTGCGGCTGAACCCTGTAATGAAGTCCCTGCGAACGATCGCGGACCGATGCAGGCGCACGAACAGCGACGGGTCGAGTCCCTCTTCGAGCGCACTCATCGAATGGTGGATCAACCAGCTCCGGCGGCCGACGTGCAGGCGCATATAGTCGCGCTCAGCGGAGACCCGGTCGATGTCCTTCGACGCGATCCGAACGAGCCCGCTCAGATCGGACGCCCAGAATTCGTCGATCCATTCCGAAGGCGGCAGGGCCTCGGCCGATGGCGCCCGGTGATGGTCGATATAATCCCGCGCCCGATCCAGCGCCCGCTGAAGCCGCGCCGGATCGACCGGCTTCATCAGATAATCGACGGCCGCGACCTCGAACGCAGCCACCGCGAACTGGTCGAAGGCGGTCACGAACACGACCGCTGGAGTGGGATCCTGACTCGCGAGAGAGCGCGCCACTTCGATGCCGTCGAGGCCGGGCATGGCGATGTCGAGCAGCAGCAGGTCCGGCGAGAGCGCCTCGGCCATGCTGACCGCGGATTCCCCATCGCCGGCGGTGCCAACAAGGCTTGCGCCCTTGGCCCGGGCAAGCAGGACCTGAAGCCGCTCGGCAGCAAGCGGCTCATCGTCGGCAATCAGCACTCGAAGGGGCGTGGCTTCAGCCATCGACCTGCACGGGCATGGTCAGCGTCACCTTGTAGCCGCCGCCGGTCATCGGGCCGTAGCGGCAGCCGGCGCGGCTTCCGAACCGGGTTTCCAGCCGCTCGCTGACATTGGCGAGGCCGAGGCCGGTGCCTTCGTGGGTCGCGGCCGGGAGCTCGTTCTTGCCCCCGTTCGCAAGCTGGTTGGAGATGGTGATCATCATTCGCCCGTCGCCCAGGGTCTCGCCGGCGATCCGGATCAGCATCTTCTGGCGAGTCTTGGACACTCCGTATTTGATCGCGTTTTCGACGATCGGCTGGAGGATCAGCGCCGGAAGGCGCGCGGACTGCAACTCTTCGGGGACGTCGATCTCCACCTTGAGACGATCCGGAAACCGCGCCTTTTCGATCTCCAGGTAAAGGCGCTGCAAGTCGATCTCCTGGGCAAGGCTGATGTCTGCTGCGGGGTCGAGGGACAGGCTGCTCCGGAAGAATGTCGAAAGGGCCAGAAGCATGGCTTCGGCGCGATCGCTGCGGCCGGTCATCACCAGCGATGACAGCGAATTCAACGTGTTGAACAGGAAATGGGGGTTGATCTGGTAGCGCAGCGCCCGAAGCTGCGCCGCCTGGGCCGCGCTTTCGGCGTCTGCTGCCCGCCGCTCGGCGGTAAGAGCGAGAGCCTGCGCCTTGATCGCGAGATAGAAGGCGCTCCACGCCATGAAGAAGAACAGCCAGCCGACCATGGAATCGGCGGCGATCCGGAACTGCTCATAGCCGCTGAGCGCACTGACCCTCGGCCAGGTGACGACGAGGGGCGGGGCACGGTCGCGCTCGATCCGCGTGGAATTGCCGAGCTCGGTGATCCGGTAGCCTTCGGCGGAGACATAATGGATCTCGTCCTGCGGCTTTTCCTGGTAGCGGTCGGCGAAGATGAGGGTCCCTGCCATTGCGGCCGCCGCCGCCAGCGATGCAAGGATCGCGACCGCTGCGCGGCGGCGAAGCGGCGCGCCGTGCGCGAAAATGCTGATGATGAGATAGATGCCGAACGTGAGGACGATCCCGGCGGTGACCGTCAGCGATTTGTTCTGCAGAACGGTTGCCGGGTCGCGGCCGAGGAACGCTCGGGCGACGACGGTCATTGCATAGAACAGCCAGAAGCCGAGAATCGACTTCACCGCAAGCGACCAGTCGGCAAAGGTTTTTTCCCGCAGTGGATGCGCAAGCGGTTTCATCGGCGCGGTTTTATCGCTTGCGGGACCAAGCGGCCACCGGCTCGGACGCATGTTCGCAGAAGGGGCCGAGCCGCCGGTCGAAAGCGGCGGCCTCGCGGAACGCGCAATCGAGTCCACTCGTTCTGATACCGCAACTTCCGGAGCGAACCCAATTGACCCAGTCCAGCGACAAGAAGCAGCGACCGCCCCCCGTCGTGGAGCAGAAGAATCCGGAGCCGGAGCTTGAGGAAAAGCTTCGCAAGAACCCGCACGACAAGAATGCGAAGGTCGATGTCGCAAGCGATGAATCGATGGATGCGTCGGATCCGCCCTCGGTCACGCAGCCGGAGCATAATGATCCGGTTCCCTCGTCCGGATTCGATGAAGACCGCGAGTCGAAAACGTGACGCCCCCGTTTCAATCGCGTTGCAGATAATCAACACTCACGCCTGTTGCGACGAACCGTGAAATATTAACATTGCGAACCGGGCCCCCCTCTGATTCAATCTGAACCGGGGTGGGATAGGTGGTTAAGCAATACGCAACCATAAAAGCCGCATGATCCCGCTTGGGCAAAAGGAGTTGGGATCATGATCACGAGAACCAGCCAGCCGGCCAACGGCGCGTTGCTGATCTCGGAAATGAAGGAGTTCGCGGGCTTCTCGAAGGCCACGCAGCGCTACATCCGCCGTTCGCTGGATGTCGCCTACGGCCGCCGGGACCCCATCGAATGCTGGGCGCGCGACGAAGGCGAAGCCGCCTCGATCCGTGCCCAGGCCCGGCTCTACAAGCAGCTTGACCACCTTCGCATGCAGGTTCCCGACGACAGCGGCCTCGACATGATCGAGCCGTTCATCGGCATGCTCATCACCTTGTCAGCATTCGACCTCGGCCAGGATCGCTTGCCGCACTTCGCCGCATTCCGATTCCTCTATGAGCGGCTGATCGGTGCGGCGTCGCGCCCATGGCTCCCGGCGGCGTTCTGCGCGGCCGCGGCGCTTCCGCACCTGCACCCCGACCGGCGCCGGACCTTGCTCCAGTCGATCAGCGAGACCGCCGCGACCGCGCCCGGCTGGTCCAGCCGCGAACCGGCGTTCTGGCCGGAATGGGTCGAAAAGGTCGATCTCAAGGCGGCTGCTTAGCCAGTTCGCTGCTTCACTGCGCTCGCAAAAACGGTTCAGGCTTCAGCGCTGATCGAAGGATAGATCTCGGCCAGTTGGCGGATCGTGTCCTCGGCATTCTTGTGGTGGATGAAGATTCCGCCGGCGCCTTCCCAAAGGTGCCGGTGATTCTCGCGATCGTCGACCAGAACGTCGCCGGCCTCCATGTGAAGATACTTCTGCCGAGCCATCGTCGTGATGATCGGCACGCCGGGGAAATGCTCGGCCGCCCATTGCTCCTTTTGCGGGGCCGCCCATCGCCCCAGCGGAAGCCCGGTCAATATGGTCGGCTTCAAATGCTTGACCGCCCGGAAGAGTCTTTGAGCGTCCGGCATCTCCGGAAGCTCGCCGTAGAAATTCCGGGCCCGCGCAAGCCGTCTCCAGAATTCGCTTTTCCCGTTCCGCTCCTCGAATGCCGCCGGGGTCATGCCCAGGATTCGCTTCGCGCCAGCGTCGAAATCGGCGAGGACTCCGTCGCAGTCGAGGAACAGGTGCGGCTGCCTTTTCACCATCGGAATAGCGCGGGGGCGAGCCGGACCGCGACGGGATGGGCGAGCGGTTTCCATCCCGCCTCGCGAAGCACGTCGTTGCTTTCCCTGGCCTTCCGGCCGGCCCCAAGCGACCAGGTGATGTGAAAGGTCGATCCGTCGGGCCGGTCGGTCGTGCCGTCAATCTCGACGACCAGGCATTCGAGGCTCGTGCCGTCGTCGGCATGGCCGACAATTCGGGCATTCACCTCGGACGGCAGAGGAGCATTCCTGGAAGCTGCGGAGTGGAGCGTGACATGGTCGGCGATCGTCCGCCTATATTTCGGCGGGAAGAGCAGGAGCAGCCGGTCGCGCTCGTCACTGGGAAGCTTCCAGCCAGTCAGGTATCCGGGCATGTACGAATCAACTGCCGTCGCCGTGGCAGGTTTCAGCGGCCAAGCCTTTCGACCATTTCGCGGGCAAACTCGGCGAGCGTATCATCGCGAGCCCCCATGACGAGGATACGGTCGCCGGGCCGCGCTTCACCGAGCAATTTCTCTCCAATTGCCGCGCGGTCGGGCACATGTTCCGCACTTGCGCCGTTCGCCCGAATTTGCTCGGCCAGCCAATCGGACCCGCGTGTCCGCTCGACGGTGCCGCCCTGGTAAATCGGATCGGGAAGATACAGCCTGTCGTCCGGGGCCATTCCGTTCCCGAAGCTCTGGGCAAGCTGTTCGCCCATTTTCGCGATCGGACCGTAACCGTGCGGCTGGAACAGGATCAGCAGCCGCCCCGCATGCGCGCGCAAGGTCGCCAGCGACGCGTCGATCTTGTCGGGGTTGTGGGCGAAATCGTCGATGACCGTCACTCCGCCCGCCTCCCCGACTGTCTCCAGCCGCCGCCTCAGCCCTTCGAATCGCATCAGCGCCGACGCGGAGTCGGAGACGGTGATTCCAAGTTGCCGGGCGGCAGCCATGGCCGCGAGCGCGTTCGACGCATTGTGGCGCCCGGGGAGCTGCAGCCGCACTTCCTGCCGCTTGCCGTCACGGTCGACGTCGAACCGGACTCCGTCCGTTAGCAGTTCGAGGTTGCGGCCGGCAAAGTCCGCTCCGGGCGCATCGAATCCGTAACTTACGAGCCGATCCGCCGGCAGGGCTTCGGCAAGGGCGCGAGTCTCCGGGTCGTCGAGGTTCAGAACCGCCTTTCGGGCCGCTGCGATGAACGTGGCGAACAGCCCGCGGAGTTCGACCAGCTCTTTGTGATCGAGGCTGATGTTGGTCAGCACCGCGATCTCCGGCCGGTATAGCGTGATCGATCCATCGCTTTCGTCGACTTCGCTGACGAACAGCTCCGGATCACCGACAAGCGCGCTGGCGAACGGCGCCGAGGGCGTGACGAAATTCTTCATCACCGCGCCGTTCATTACTGTCGGCTGGCGATGACAGGCATGCAGGATCCAGCCGATCATCCCCGTGACCGTCGACTTGCCGCTGGTCCCGCCGACCGCGACGCTGTGCTGCGCGCGGTTGAGGAGCCTGGCGAGAAGTTCCGGGCGGCGCAGGTGGTCAAGCCCAAGCTCCCGGCTTCGACTAACATCCGGAACCGTGTCCTCGACCGCGGCCGAGGTGACGAGTGTCATCCCGGCGTGCAGACCCGATCCGTCCTGTGGGAAAAGCTGAATGCCGAGCGAGCGAAGATAGTCGAACTTGTGGCTTGTCCGGCCAGCATCGAGCGAGCGGTCGGAGCCAGAAACGCGCGCTCCGGAGGCGCGGAGAATCGACGCGAGCGGAAGCATTCCGCTGCCGCCGATCCCGCAAAAGAAATAGGCCGTCTTGTCCATGCGATCGCCCTATTGGGCAGGGCAGGCGATTGCTAGCACCCTATTTGCACGCTCCGCCGTCCGGCCAGCCGGTCCAGCCCGGACCGTGCACAAAGCGTCCCGGTTTCGCCCCCGTGTGCTTCCCGTCATTCAGCACCTGGACCCCATTGATGAAGACGTCGTTCACTCCGGTTGCAAGCTGCTGCGGCTTGGCGAAGGTCGCATTGTCTTGGATCTTCGCCGGGTCGAACACGACGACGTCGGCATAATAGCCGTTCCTGAGTGCGCCACGCCCCCTGATTCCCAAATTCGTGGCGGGCAGCCAGCTGAGACGATGGATCGCGTCGGCCAGGGGCAGCGCCTTCTCATCGCGGACATAATGGCCAAGAAGCCGGGCGACATTGCCGTATGCGCGCGGGTGCGTGCTGGATTTCAGGAACACGCCCTCCGGGGCCTGGCTTCCCGCATCGGAGCCGAAGCTCATCCACGGCAGCGCGACTTCCCGCTTCACATTATCGGGGTTCATCGAGAAATAGACGACCTGGATCCGTGTCCCGTCCTCCACGATCAGGTCGGCCGCGGTTTCGGCGGGGGACTTGCCGCGGGCCCGTGCAACCTCGCCGAGCGTCTTTCCGGTCAGAGGCTTGAGTTTCGCCGTCTTGAAGCCGACCAGGAGCACCTTGTCCGGGTCGTCGACGACCAGCTTTGCGTTTTCAGTGCCTTTCGGCCCCTGCATTTCGGCGATCGCACGCTCGCGCGTCGCCGGGTCCTTGAGCCGCCGGATCCAGGCTTCGAGCCCGCCGTCCTGCATCCAGGTCGGAAAAGCCGCGTCGAAGCCGGTCGAGCTCGCCGCATAGGTGTACATGTCGGCGGTGATCCTGAGACCGGAAGCGCGGGCGGCGTTCACCCTCGCGATGGCCGCGTCGATCTTGTCCCAATTGCCCTTGCCGGCCTGCTTGTAGTGATAGATTTCGGCGGGTGCCCCGGATTCGCGCGAAATCGTCACCAGCTCGTCGATCGCCTCGAGCAGCTTCGGCCCTTCGTCGCGCATGTGGCTGATGTACATGCCGCCGCACAGCGCGGCCTCGTGCGCGAGCGCTACCAGCTCGGGCGTCTCCGCATAGGTGGCGGGCGCATAGATGAGCGACGAGCCGACACCCACAGCGCCTTCCTTCATCGCCTGGCGCACGAGAGCGCGCATCCGCTCGAGCTGGGCCGGAGTCGGATCGACGTCCTTTTCGCCGAGCTCGTGAACACGAACGGTCGTCGCGCCGACGAAGGAGGTGACGTTGGGCGTGATGCCTTTGTGCGTTAGCCAATCGAGATAGTCGCCGAGAGTCGTCCATTTGATCGGGAACTTGATGTCGCCCTGCCGCTTGACCTCGAGCCGTTTCATTTCGGGTGTTAGCGGCCCCATCGAATCGCCTTCGCCCATCACTTCCAGAGTGACTCCCTGGTAAGTGTCGCCCATCCCGCGGGGGTCGGCGATCAGGTCTTCGTTGGCCCAACTCAGCATGTTGATAAATCCGGGGGACACGGCTTTGCCCGAGGCGTCGATGACCCGCGCCGCTTGTCCGGGGGCTTCCGGACCGACGTAGACGATCCTGTCGCCCTTGATCGCGATATCGCCGACGAACGGTGGTCCGCCCGAACCGTCGTAGATCGTTCCGCCGCGGATCAGGACGCTGTAATCAACCGGAGCCGGCGCCGCCGAGCTGAGCCAGACGGCGACGAATGCGATCGCAACCGCAGATACTTTCTTCACTTGTGTCCCCTCCCCAAGAGGGGCCAAGCTGCACTATCTGGCGGCTCGGTGCAAAGTCCTTGGGGGAACGATGAAGATCGCGGTTGTCGCGCCGAGCAACGCCCTCAAACGCGAGGCCGCGCAACGGGTCGAGGCGATCGTCCGCGAACGTGGCGACTGCGACCTCTTCATCCATCCGCAATGTTTCCTTTCGGCCGGGCATTTCGCGGGAACGGACGAGCAGCGGCTGTCGGCGCTTCGGGAGATGATGGCCGACCCGTCGGTGGACGCGATCTGGTTCGCGCGCGGGGGCTACGGATCGAACCGCATTGCCGAAGCAGCGGCGGCGGACGTGCCGGAAGCGGCGCGATCCAAGACATTCCTGGGCTATAGCGACACCGGCTTCCTTCTGGCGGCTTTCCACAATGCGGGGCTGAAAGTCGCGCACGGGCCAATGCCGCAGGATGTGCTTCGGGACGGGGGCGATGCAGCCGTCTACCGGGCGCTGGACTGGCTCGTGCGCCGCGATCCGGCAACGGTCGAGCCGGCTCTCGGCCAGCCGGCGATGGCATTCAACCTGACCGTCCTGTCGATGCTGCTTGGAACGGTTCTCGAACCGGATTTCAGCGGAATCGAGCTTCTGGTCGAGGAAGTCAGCGAGCATCACTACCGGATCGACCGGCTGATGTTCCACATCACCTCCAATTCCAACGTTCGGAATGCCGCGAGAATCCGTCTCGGGCGCGCTTCGGACATTCCTGAAAACGACCCGGAATTCGGCGAGGATGAGCAGGCGATTTTCGCCTATTGGTGCAGGCGCGCGAGGATCGAGCTCGGTCGTCCAGCCGACATTGGCCACGACAGCGGGAACAGGGTCGTTCCGTTCGGCCGCGCGAGCCGCTGATTCCCTCGGAAATCGCCATTGCAAAGAGAGGCGCTTTGCGCTCTACAAATAGAGGAACAACAGGAGGGCCAAATGGCACAAGGGACTGGTCGTAAAGCAGGGGGCGGGTTGGCCCGTCCAGTCACACCGTCGGCGGATCTCGCGAAGATAACCGGCAGCGCACCGCTGCCGCGCAGCCAGGTCGTTTCGAAAGTGTGGGATCATATTCGCAAGAACAACCTGCAAAACCCGCAGAACAAACGGGAAATCATGGCGGATTCGACGCTGAAGCCGATCTTCGGGGGCAAGGATCGGGTCAGCATGTTCGAGATGAACAAGCATCTTTCGAACCACCTGAAATAAGCTTCGGACCCACTGGAGCATCGAAGGGGCCCGCGGCTGCCGCGGGTCCCTTTTTCTTTGTGCAGCGCAGCGACTCGATCAGCGCCTTTCAGCCGCGCCAGAGTCCGTCGAGCCTTTCTCGTGTCACCGGGTAACCGATTCCCTCCGGAATCGTGATGAAATTTTCACCTTCGATCTCTTCGACCCAGGGACTGATCGGCTCGACGCGGTGTGTCTCGGCGTCGGTCCGGATCGTCTCGAAACTATCGTGGAGCGCCAGCCGCTCCAGGTTGCGACGAGTCGGGAAAATCAGCCGGGCCTGTCCGCTCGATTCCCGCTCAAGCGCGTCGGCGGCGCTGATCCAGAAAGCACCACTGCACTCGCCTTCGACCACTCTCGGGATCCAGTCGATACCGGTCGCCCGGGCAATGAAAAATAGAGTGTCGAAGCGGCGGGTGGCGTGGAACTTGGGAACCCAGCGCGCCAGGGTGGTCAGCGCATCCAGATTCAACACCAGGCGATGCCGTTCGAGGAGTCGCCCGAATGACTCGCCCGCCAGAAGCGCGCGTTGCAGTTCGACGGCGAGGTCCATCGACGGCGCCGGCGCAATGGCGACCGGAATTGCAGTTTCTTCCAAGGTCTCCCTGATCGCCGCGACACGGGCAGCAGCGAAGTCGTCATCGCCGCCGAGCGCGCGATCGCTCGCGTCGATCCGGCCGCCGGGAAACACGAGCGCCCCACCGGCGAAGGCCATGCCTTCCGCCCGTTCGACCATCAATAGTTCGGGTGGGCCTTCCGGCCGATCCCTCACCGTGACCAGGGTTGCGGCGGGAATTGCGGGGTTGCTGTCCATCGGACGGGGTTAGGCCACGGTTGCGCCAGGAAAAAGGCCGCCGGGCCCGGAGCTTGGCCGCCCGGCCGTTCCGTGTGCGCCCCGATTACATGCCCTGGATGTTTTCGTCTGCCGGGGTCTGGGCGCCGGCGGCATTCTGCGCCGTTTGGTTGAGCTGCTCCGCCTGATTCTCGAGCGCCCGCGATTCCGCAGCAACGTTCGCGGCCTGGTTCGACAGTTCGTCGAGATTGTCCGCCGAAGGCTGGTTCGCCTCGACCTGATTGAGCTGGTCGGGGTTGTTGCGGTTGCACGCTGCAAGAGCGAGGAGGCCGAAAGCGACGGCTGCCAGGCTGGCTCGTTTCATCTGTTCCCTCGTTTGGAAGTCCGGTGGACGGTCAATAACAGCACCAGATCGCAAATTGCCAGTGGGACCGAGCCCAAAGCGTCGGAATCCTTGCGATTCCCGTGCTTCGCACCTATTTGGATGGGGTCGGGGTAACCCGGCTATGTCGGTAGATTGTCGGGTGGAATAGGCATTTCGGACCCGGGGGGCAGTACCCCGGCGCCTCCACCATCAGCCGCCAGCGCGAACGGGATTCGGGCGGTTGCTGATGGGGGCGAAACAGGATCGACGAGTGCAATAAAGGCCAGGCTGCCGATCGGATCGAGCCACCGTGACGGTTCATTCACACAAGTGCCAACGACAACGAGGCACTCGCTCTTGCAGCGTAACTGACGTCCTAACGGACTGGCGTTACAAAGCTTAAGCGCGGTCGGACCCCACCGGGCAACAGAAGGGGATTCCAGCGGCCTCCGAGGGAGCCGGGCAACAGAATCCCTCGGACTTCAAGAGCGCGAGCAACCGCGCACCCCGTTGCCATTCGTCGAAATCGCGATTGCCAAGCGCATTGGCCCCCGTCAGGCTGAAGGACTCAGCCGAGGGGGATTCGATGCGCCATTTCGTGATTGCAGCACTTCTTGCGACCTGTGCGTCGGGTGCCATTGCCGATCCAACCCCGAAGGATCTGCTCCTGGTTCCACCCCAGGACGCAACCCACTACGTGATTGTCTCGACGGCCGGGAAGCACGGCGATGCTTACATGTGGACGATGCCGGACGGGCGGCTTGCCTTCCGGGATTCGATGCTCCTTCGTGGCCTGATTTTCGAGACCGACGAGACGATGCGGATCGGCGCCGACGGGATGCCGTCCGAAGTCGTCGTTCGCGGCGTGACTCCGCAGGGCGACGCGGCCGAGAATTTCTCGATCGCCGACGGCTCGGCGAAATGGATTAGCCAGGTCGACCAGGGCAGCGCGCCTTATTCGGCGCCCGCTTATTACCTGGCTCAGGGCGGGGCCTTCCTAAGCGTCGCGCCTGAGGTCGAACGGCTGCTGGCGGCCGGCCCAACGGGCCTCGCATTGCTGCCATCCGGACAGGCGACCTTCGACAAGGTCGCTTCGCTCGACGTCGAGGGGCCGCAAGGGAAGAAGACCGTCGACCTGATCATGGTGAAGGGAATCGGCCAGTCGCCAATTCCGGTCTGGGTCGAGGGCAATAAGTTCTTTGCCCAGCTCTTCGGCCTGGACACCTTCCCGGTGGGCTACGAGGGCAACGAAGCCAAGATGCAGGCGGCCCAGGACGCCGCGATCGCGGCCATGGCGCCGGCTACGGCGAAGAAGTTCCTGACCGCCGACGCGAAGCGGCCTGTGCTGTTCAGCAACGTCAAGATGTACGATGCCGACAAGAAGCAGTTTCTCGCTGGCCAATATGTGCTGACGAACGACGGCAAGATCGTCAGCGTCGGGTCTTCAGCGCCCGCGAAACTCCCTGCCGGAACGCGAACTGTCGACGGCGCAGGAAAGACACTCGTCCCCGGCCTTTGGGACAGCCACATGCATATCGGCGACGATTTCCAGACCGTCAGCGAACTGGCGCTTGGAGTGACCAATTGCCGTAATCCGGGCGGGCCCATCGAGCTGGAAGTGTCGCAGCGCGAGCGGCGGAATGCCGGGACCCTGCTTGCGCCAGAGTGCTGGGATTCGGTCATCGTCGACCAGAAGGGGCCGCTGGTCGCGCAGGGGAGCGAGGCGGTTTCGAGCCTCGACGAGACTCTCGCCGCCGTCCGCAAGATCGCGGCTAATCATCTGACGGCCGTCAAATTCTATACCTCGATGAAGCCCGAATGGATCGCTCCCGGCGCAAAGCTCGCTCATCAGCTTGGCCTTCACGTGCACGGTCACATTCCGGCCGGAATGCGGACCTTGGACGCGATCAATGCAGGCTATGACGAGATCACGCACATCTATTTCGCGACGATGCAGGCGATGCCACAGGAGGTCGTCGACAAGGCGAACACGACGATGCGCCTTCTCGGTCCGGCGAAATATTTCAAGGACGTCAACCTGGACGCCGAGCCGATGAAGACGGTGATCGAAACGATGGCCAAGAAGCAAATCACGCTCGATCCGACCCTCGTTGTCGTCGAGAATGTCACGATGGCTGATGCCGGCAAGCCGGGCGCCGCCTACGCGCCCTACGTCGGCACCTTGCCGCCGATGGTCGAGCGCGGGTTCAAGTCCGGTCATATTCCCTACCTGCCGGGAATGACTCGCGAGAGCGCCCAGGCGAGCCTCGACCATATGGGCGAATATGTCGCCAAGCTCTTCCACGCGGGCGTGCCGATCGTGGCCGGGACCGACGGATATGGAATGGAGATCGTTCGCGAGCTCGAGCTTTATGTGAAGGGTGGCCTGACCCCGGCCGAGGCGCTGGCGACGGCGACCATCACCCCTGCGCGGAACGTGAAAGCGGACAAGCGCACCGGGTCCATCGCTGTCGGCAAGGAGGCCGACCTGCTGCTGGTGGACGGCGACCCCGAGAAGAACATCGGCGACCTTCGTCACGTCGACCAGGTGATGAGCGACGGCTATCTAATGGACGGCGACGCTCTGCGGAAGGAAGCAGGATTCACCGGCCGGCCGAAATGACAAGCCCGAGGCTCGCCATCACGGGCATCGGTCGGAACCTGGCGACCTAGCGCGCCTTCAGCTGGTCCCTGATCTCCGTCAGCAGCTCGACCTCGGTCGGGCCGGCGGCTTCCGCCTCCGGCTTTTTCATCAGCTTCGTCGCCCAGCGCACCATCAGGAAGATGATGAAGGCGAGAATGAGGAAGCTCACGACTTCCGTGAGGAACTGGCCCCAGCCAAGCACTGGGGCGCCAGCCTTCTTGAGCGCGGCATAATCCCGCAAGGACCCGTGATAATCCGCGGGAACCGGGCCCATCAGCAGGAAATGACTCGAGAAATCGAGGCCGCCGAAAATCTTGCCGACTATCGGCATGATGATGTCGTCGGTCAGGCTGCTTACGATCTTGGCGAAAGCCGCGCCGATGATAACGGCGACCGCCAGATCGAGCACGTTGCCTTTTGCAATGAAGGCCCGAAATTCCTTCAGCATGCACGCCTCCTGCACTGTGTCGTGTGGACGACAAACTAGCGCCATCGCCGATGATTGAAAGAGGTTACCTGTTTGCGCTGCGAGTATATCGCGGCGCAAAGATTTGTTCTAATAGCGCATTCGCAATCCATTCGTTTGAATGTGGGCGGGGTTCATGGCCGACATTTTCGTATCTTATGGCCGGTCGACCGAAGCCCAGGCCCAACAGGTCGCGGATGCCTTGCGCGCGGCCGGCTACAGCGTCTGGCGCGACGACGAATTGCCCGCTCACCGCGC
>Ga0207657_10000865_pt1 | contig 31926 bp, 25 predicted proteins | sample KBSC33metaG_FD_184316 | JGI IMG/M metagenome (GOLD analysis project Ga0207657, IMG submission 184316) | Corn rhizosphere microbial communities from Kellogg Biological Station, Michigan, USA - KBS C3-3 metaG (SPAdes) (version 2) | ecosystem: Host-associated > Plants > Roots > Rhizosphere > Soil ...
TGTGCGCACCTCCTCACGTTGCTGTGCACAGGTTTCCGCAACGGACTGCGGTATTCCGTTTGGAGTCACGACCAACTTTATGCGATTGATGCCCGTGTCCATCGCGCATAAGTATTCGGCGGCAGAAACACAGATTACCGTGTCGCTCCGGCGCGCAAGTGTCGATTCGAGGGCACAGACGGCACGCCGGCGCAACCCGATGAGATCCGGATCGAGGGTCATGAGGCCGTGGGGCGTGTATATCATCTTCGCGCCTTGAGTAGCGACGAGGAGCCGAGTCAAAAACCCCGCTTTCGTTGAATGTGCGTGAATGACGTCGAACGGCCCATTCGTACGGAGATAGCGCGCCAGACTCAGGTAAGAAGCAATGTCGGAAAACGTCACTTCCCGCGTTATCGGAATCGACGTACAAAGGAAGCCCGGCCACAACAGACGCAGTGATGCGATACGCCGGAGGAACGTGTGATCGGCGCGAAGAGGCGAGTAAACAAGGCTGACGTCATGCCTGCGAGCAAGGAGGCCGTCGGCAAGATCCAGGACGTGGCGGCCACTGCCGCCCAGAGCAGCCTCTAAAACCAGAAGGATTTTCATGCCCTATTTTGCTTAAGGTGTCGCGAAGCCTTGAGTGCCAACGCCTGATCGCCGGAGCGCCCAACGCCGGGATGGTTGCCGCAACATGTATCCGATCAAACCCAACAGAACCGGAATGATTTGCAGCTTAAATCTGACCGCCGTCCCCAGATCCCGATAAGCAACCGGAGTGTAGGCGAGCCCCCAGGTCAGTAACAATGCGACGCTCCACAGGAAGATCGGATTTCGAAAATAAACAAAGCGAAGGCGGAATAAAGCCCAGATGCTGAGGAGCAGCAATCCCAGATTCTCGAAGCCTGCAAGCCATCCGAACAAATGAGGTACATCGCCAGGGAGCGGGCGGAAATAAGTAATGAAGAAGCCCTCAGGGGTGAAGAGCAGAACATCCCAGGTTGAGTTAAGTTCCACTTGGTCGCTCAGGGACGAATTTGCGCGATTCCAATTGTCATTAATTGTTCTAGTGGCCCCCAGCAAGTCTGATGCCTTATCCAATTCCAGACGGTCTATCGTGGCCGGGCCTACAGTCGCCAAGGCAAGACTGACTAGAACCACTGCTGCCATTCGCCATGCGATTTGTTTAATGCGTGTGCCCAGAACGAACAGACACGGCAGAATAAGGATAGGCCCCATCCATATACGCACTGCGCTGGCTCCGCCAATGCCTGCGAGCACGGCCACTAAATACCAATTTTTGCGTCGAACCGCTACGTTCACCAGTCCCCAAACATGCAGCGCAATCGCGGCCAATATCGTGGGATCCTTGCCCAGGATCGAGGACCAAAAAAGCACGCTGGGATACAGTGTGAGCGCCCAGAACGCCAAGGGAGAATACTTCCCGATCAGTATCTCCGCGGACCGATAGAACAAGTAGATCCCCACTAATCCGAGCAAGGCGAACGACAACTTCATCGCATGATAGGAATCGGGGCCTACCTTCAAATGCAGCGCGCCGAGCCAAACAATGAGATCGGAGCCACCATTCAGCATGCCAGGGGAAAGTTCCGACAATCCAAGATGAGAGCGTTGAAAATATGGCCAACAATCGAGGCCTGAGTAATGCTCCTCGTACGGCAGCATTACGACCAGAGCTATGAAGGACTTCACCAGCCAAGCGGCTGCGAGCAGTTTTTTGTGGGCTCGGGAGACGGGCCACATAAGAACGAACACCAGAAGAACGCAAGCCCATACAAGCCCAGCAGCATAATCGCGTATTACATTCTCCGTTGGGATATTGACGCCTGAGTTCTCGATGAACGCTTGCACCTCGGGACGGGCTATTGCGTACCCTAGGCAAATACCCCCAGTCGCTCCCGCGATCCATATGAGAGCCTCGGTTCTTCTCATATCGGCGAGGTTAAGACCTGCTCGTAGAGCTTCCTATATTGATCGTGCACTGCGTCTAAGGAGAAGTGATTGAGCACATGATGCCTGGCTTGCGTGCCCATTGTGTTCAGGATTTCAGGTCCGAGTTCCATTAGTTCGCTCATCGCCTGCGCCAGCGAAGCCGGGTCGCTTGGAGCGACAAGCAGACCCGTCTTTCCAGGAACGACGATTTCGGGTGCAGCTCCAACCCGCGTTGAAACTACCGGACGCTCGGCGGCGCCTGCTTCGAGCAAGACCAATGGTCCACCTTCCCAGGCCGATGCCATAACCAGGGCATCGCAAGCATTCAAGAGGTTCGGGACATCATCACGCAATCCGAGGAAGTAAACGGCGTTCTGGAGTCCCGCATCGTGAACGATCTGTTCAAGCCGCGCACGCATCCTGCCCTCTCCAGCGATTGCGAGCCTCACAGAAGGCGATTCCACATGCACTTTTTGAAAAGCCCGAATCAAGTTGGGGTAGTCCTTAGCCAGTTCGAGTCGGCCGACGGCGAGCCAGACAAAATGCTCTTGCCAGCCGAACTCGGCGCGGGTTCGTTCGCGCTGCTTGATGCAAGGCCGGAATTGCTCGGGATTCACCCCGTTATCGATCACCTCAATTCGATGCGGCGGCACGATCCTTTTCCTCACGTAGCGCTCGCGAACTTGTTTTGAAACTGCGGTCGTGCGGGTGCACGCGAAGTCCGTGATGCGGTAAAGCCACTCGCGAAAACGTGCGGAAGTCTTGCGGTGCGAGCACTCTACTTCGTTGTGAACGGTGCAAATCACAGGTTTGCCAGTAAGAACCCGCGCCAACCGAGCGAGAATACTGGCGTGGAACGTGTGGCCATGAATGATATCCGGCTGAAATCTGCGCAGGTGCACCAAGAACCGGACAACACCGAGGATATTCGGCCCTCCCGGCTTCATCCCCAGAGAGATAACGCTCGCACCGGCCTTCTCTAACTCGCCGGTAAAAGCAGCGGGAGGCATCATGGACACTACGCTGACCTCACAATCGCGGCACCGAAGCGCTTGAGCGAGTTGCACCACGACAGTTTCCATGCCGCCCGGAGCAAGGCTGGGCGTGACCAAAAGGATTTTTCTCAGCAACGGCACCGCAGTCAACCTTTGAAGCCTACAGCTACCAGGTTCCCGGTGTAAATAGCGTCTTTCGGATATCCGGCTAACAGAAAAAGCGCCCGATGAAATAAATACTCAAGGCCAAGGCGAAGCTTTCCCAGCCAGCTAGAGGAGCGATGCGGAATAAACTGGACGTCGCGAAAGCCAGCAGCGCGAAGCGCCTGCCGCATCGAATGAATTGTAAAGATACGATGATGAGTGATATCTATATAGCGGGAATACGAACTCAGGACATGCGCCGCGTTGGGGACCCTGCAAACTAGAAAACCGCCCGGTTCCAGAGCGTTTTGGACTGCCCGTAGGAAGCGAAAACACTCCTCGTCCGTCTCGATGTGTTCGACTACGTCGATACAAAATACTGCCCCGAACACTGAAGACTTGCTTGCGAGGAAGGCGAGGGCATCCTGCACAACAATCTCCGCTTGGGGAGCGGCGCGTCGGGCGCAATCCGCCTGACCCTCGCAGGCATCGACGCCGAGCAACCTAAGCCCCGGCTTTGTTGAAAGCCAGTGGAGGAAGAACCCGGCTCCGCAGCCAATGTCTGCAACGACGGATCCTCGCCTTAGACCGTCCACTAGCGAGCCGTACATCAACTCCATATTCCGATAGGTCCGGGACGCGACATGACTTGCGTCTAGGCCGGCAGGATTTATGCGCGCATAGTGTTCCGTATACTGCTGGATTGCGACGTCATGTAAAGTGCTCATCGAGTTTTCTCCCCCCGCTCGGCGTAGTATTTGCTGTAGCGGTTGTAATACGAATAGTAGTACCCAGGGCTGATTTCACCATGCACTTCGTTAAGTACCACGCCCACCAGATTCGCCCGCAACCGCGCCAGCGTAGTGACCACGGAACTAAGAGCCGTCCGGCTAGTGTTCCCGGCGCGAGCCACCACGATCACGCCATCCACCGCGCTAGCCATCTGCAACGGCTCGGCAAATCCGAGTAGTGGCGGAGCGTCCAGCACCACTAAGTCGTATTCCCGGGCAGCTTCCTCCACCAATTCGGCTAATCCTGTGCCGATTAAATCGGAGGCCCGGCGCGTGGATGGGCCCGCCGGAAGGATATCCAACCCCGCCGGCTCCGGCATCCGCACCAGCGCGTCGCGCCAGGAGATCTGCTGCAACAAAACGTTGGAAAGTCCCACACTATTAGGCACCTGGTACAGGCGGTGAACGCTGGGCCGGCGCAGGTCGCCGTCGATCAGCAGAGTTCGCTTGCCTTGTCCGGCGTGGGTCGCGGCCAAGTGCGCGGCCACGGTGGACTTGCCTTCCGAAGGCGAAGCGCTGGTGAGCAGAATACTGCGCAATCGGCGATCGAAATCCGTGAGCAGAATCGAATTACGCAGCGTGCGGATCGCTTCTTCGTAGGTTGAAAGCGCCGCGTAGCCGACGTCGGCGACCACGCTCAGATCTTTGCCCCGACTCTTGCCATTGAGAGAAGCACCGTTCAGATGACCGTTCGAATGCATTCCATTGGTGGGCACGCCATTCGCATGAAAGCCATTGCTGTGCGCATTAATCGGGCTCAATCTGCGCCGCCAATTCTTCACGGCGGGCAACGATCCGATGACTTCGGTTTTCATCAGCCGGGTGACCTGATCGGGATCGCGAACGGTGTTATCCAGTACGTCGCTCAAGACTGCCACCGCCACCGCGAGGAACGTCGAGGATAGAAACGCCAGCAGCAGATTCAGCCAGATCTTGGGAAATACCGGCTTCAGCCCCGGCCGCGCCGGATCGGCCACCCGAATCGAGCTGTTCTGGAAGCTGGCGTTGATACCCGCTTCCCTGATCTTGCGCACCAGCTCTTCGTACAGATTCTTGTCGCCGTCGGCCTCGCGCTTTAGGGTTTGATATTCGAACGAACGGGCGTTCAGGTGATCAAATTCGGATTTGGTTTCCTGCACCGCGCTGGCCAATATGGCTTCCCGGTTTACGGCCTCCCGATACTCCACTTCCACGCGCTCGCGGACACTGGCCTCGGTGCTGGCAAGTTGCGACTCCAGTTCTTGCACCCGGGACTGCGCCTTCTTGAACTCGGGATGATTTAAGCCGTAATGATTTTTTACCTCTGCGAATTTTTCCTGTGCATCATTCAGGTTCTCAGTCAGTCTTTTGAGGGCCTCGCCTTGGGTCGATACTTGCGCGGCCTCTAGCGTCCCGCCCTGCACCGAGTTGTACGCAGCCTCCTTCTTGACTCGATCGGCCTGCGTTTTCGTGTATTCGCTATTGAGCTCCAGCAGGCGCGCCGATAGAATGCTGGTCTTCTGTTCCGGGTTGATTACGTTCAACTCACGCTCGAACTGAGCCACCGCCGCGCTGGACTTTTCCATCTTGGCCTTCAGCTCTTCCAATTGCCGCTCCATGAAATCGCTGAGGCTGGCGGTGGCTTTATACCGGATGCGATACGTGTGTGCCAGGTAGGAAAGCGCGATTTCATTGGCGACATCGGCGGCCAGCGCGCGGTTTGAAGAGCGATAGCTGATCTGGAGGATGTAGGTATTGGGCGGTCGCGTGATCTTCAGATGCTTGAGGATGATGGGGGCTTCCAAACTGGCGGCCGATTGATCCACGGCTTCTTCGAGCGCGTCGTCCTCCGCCTTCCGCAGATTGAATTTGTCCACCACCGGCCGCAGCACCGAGTCGGATTCAATCAGCTTGACTTGAGTGGCGATGAATTGATCGGCGTCGTTAGAGGCGCTGCGTGTGGCCTCCTCGCCTAGCACTCCCGTAGGTACCTGCCGGTCGATATCGATTGACACCGTCGATTCGTAGATGGGCGTCAGACGCAGCGAGACGATCCACGTAGACAGGACGGCTGCCACCACGAACGCGGCGATTTTCCAGGCCTGCCGACGCAGAATCCACAAATAATGGGTCAGTGGAACGTGCGGTGTCTGCTCTTCAAATTCCGCCTCTAGCGTCAGCGGCGGCTGGGGCACAGGGAAAGCCCTTGTCACTGCCGGCAAATTGTTATCTAGATCTCTCATGCCACATCTCTCGTGAATATTGCTCGCTACTGATGCCAGATCAGAACGCCCGACGCCGTGGAAGCGCCGAAACTGGTGATCCGATCGATGATATTCACCGCGTTGCGCCGCGATTTATTGTCTGGAATGTACAGGACGTCGTCCACCTGCAACGCTACATCGGGCGCCTTGCGCTGTAGGATCTTGTCGAGTTCCACCGGGATCTCGCGCTTGTTCCCACCTGCCTCCCGGCGGTAAATGTACGCCTGCTTGGACGCGTATGGCAGCACCCCTTCGGAGAGGGCTACCATTTTCAAGATTGAATTGTCGCCTGCGTCGTGCACCGGAAATGCGCCCGGTTTTCTGACATTGCCCAGGACGAAAATTTTGCCCGCTTCCGGCACCCGGACCTCTTCTCCACCATGCAACTGATAGTTGACCGCCGGGTCCGCGTCCTTGAGTAAACGACTAAGCGGAATGCGCTCCAATAAAGTCGCTGACACTTCGCCGCGCGAATCCGGAGAGGGCTGCGGCCGGCTCACCAGAACTTCCGTCCCCGCCTCCGGACTCAGCCCTTCGGCGCGGGCCAGCGCGTCCAGCAGCGTTACCGTGCCCACCGCCTGAAAAGTAAGCGGCTTGCGCACGGCTCCCATCACCGAAATCGGACGGCTGTGGTATTCCGCCACGGTCACCTTGACCACCGGGTCCACCAGGATCTGCTCGCTCTCCAGCGCCTCTACCAACGACGCCTCCACATCGTGCGCGAACAACCCAGCCGCCTGCACTCCGTTTGTTAACAAGGGAAGGTGTATAGCGCCGTCCGCCTCCACGCGTACCGTTCGCGTGAGCTCCGGAGCGTCGTAAACGGAAACCGCCACCAGGTCGTCGATCCCGAGCTTCTGCGACGGCAGATTTTCCTTGCTCGCATCCTCCATTGGTTGCACGCGCACCTGCGCCAGTACGGCGGCCGACGCCAGCGCCACCAGAATTGCGAGGCGCATTCAGTTCCCCTCCAGCATCTGCGCGATCCGCGTAACCGTGGTCTTCAATTCGCCCAGTTGTTGTCCCAGTGCGGGTGCGTCGAGCGAGCCGAATAATTGCGCTCGCGCGAATTCCGAAAGACTGCGCGCTCCTTTTTCCGACGAGGCTGCCTGCAAGGTTGCATACTCTTCCTGCGTCAGACGAAAGATCAGAATTCGATTTCGCGGTTTAGTAATGGCCATGGATGTGCCTCGGGATAACTCAGGAACCTTCAAATCGGCGGACCGCCGAAACGATCTGCTCCGCAGTTTGCGCCAGCTCGTTCAGTTTGCTCTCAATTTGCGCCAGTGTGGGCTGACCTGCTCCGCTCAGCACCTGGGAGCGAACAAAATCCGAGAGGCTGCGCGCACCACCTTTCGCCCTCGCTTTTTCCAGGTTGTCGAATTCCACATCGGTAAGCCGAAACATCACGGCGCGGGTCCGCGGAGCCACTTCCGTCCGGCTGTTTCCGTAACCCCCAAACGCCTGCGCTCCGAAACGCCACGCCTCACGGCGCCAGCGATGAACCACATTCGGATTCACTTGGAGAGCCCGGGCCACTTCGGCCACCGAAGCTCCCATCTCCAGGCTTCGCACCGCGGCCGCCTTACATTCTTTGGAGAAAACTCGTCGATTGGTTCCCATGGGGGGAGCCGTTTCCATCCAGCGCTAACATGTCGCCGTCCACTTCCACTGAAACCGAGGAGCCCAGCGCTTCAACGCTGACCACCACCCGCCACGAGCTTTTGGTCCGCAAGATGACGCCGCGCAGCGGAGCCAACGGTCCGTGGTCGATGATGACGCTTTGCCCGATGCGCACATACGGCCAGGGGGCGATCGCACGGCCCGAAGAAAGTACTGTTCGTACAGCGGAGATCTCGTCTTCTTCCACTGGAACCGGTTGTTTGCCCGAGCCGACAATGGATCTGACCCCGGGTGCCTGCAATACCTGCAGCTTTTCGCGCAATCCAAAGCGGCAGAATACATAACCCGGAAAAAGCACCGCATCTGTTTCCCGCACGCGATCCGACCAGCGCTTGCGAGCCCGGTATACCGGCAGGTAAGTCTCCAGGCCTTGGTTGCTCAAGCCGCGTGTGGCCGTGTGCTCGTGATTCGGCCGGGTCGTGAGAGCGAACCAACCTGGAGTGTCGGGAAAGGACATGAAGGCGGAGCTATCGCTATGTATGTCCCAATCGGGGGGTTGGGTTCTGAAACGAACAGGGGAGGTTAGTTTCTTAGTGTAGACGTTCCGCAGAGAAAGTCAAGAGTGTTAATGTCAACTTCAGCGCGGTGCGCCTCGGCAAAAATTGCGTCGCTCACGGCTCTCCTCGGATCACTATCCGAGGAAGTTGACCAATTCCCGGTTCACTTCTTCCGCGTGTGTCCAGGTGATGCAGTGTGGCCCGTCCTTCACTGTGACTAAGCGCGATCCCTTGATGAGTTTGGCGGTCCGAAGTCCCGCGGCGCCGATCGGTACGATCCTGTCTGCGTCGCCATGAATCACCAGTGCGGGCACGTCAAAACGGGCTAAGTCCTGGCGGAAGTCCTCATGCCAGGTGGGCACGCAGGCATAACTCGCCGTCGCGGAAGCATTTGCCGCGAGATTCCAGCTAGCCTGGATCGCCGCTTCGCTCACGCGCTTTCCGAGCAGTACGTCCGTGTTGTAGAAGTTCTTAAAAAAATCAGTGAAAAATGCGTAGCGGTCCGCGGCAACAGCCTTTTGAATGCCCTCGAATACGCTCCCGTCCACACCGTGGGGGTTATCGGGCGTCTTCAAAAGGAATGGTGGAACGGCTGAGATGAAGACCGCTTTGGTCACGCCCTTCGAACCATATTTCCCTATGTAGCGCGCCACTTCGCCGCCACCCATCGAGAAGCCTACCAGGGAGAAGTCCCGCAATTCCAACTGCGTCACCAATCTGTGCAAATCTTCGGCGAAGGTGTCGTAATTGTAGCCGCTCGTGGGTTGGCTGGACTTTCCGAATCCTCTGCGATCGTAGGTAATCACGCGATGACCCGCCGTTAGGAGCGCAGCTGTTTGCTTTTCCCACGCAGCGCCGCTGAGCGGATAGCCGTGAATCAGCACAACCGGCTTGCCCGAGCCGTGGTCCTCATAATACAGATCGATGTTGCCGGAGTTCTCTTTCCCGATAGAAACGTGTGGCATTTTTAGTTACTCAACCCCAAAGCCGTTGAAGAGCAGCTACCTTAATAGACCCATGCGATCGAGCGGCCAGTAGACGAACGCCGCTTTCCCGTAGATGTAATGCCTGGGCACGGTGCCCCACATGCGGCTGTCGTTCGAAGAACTGCGATGGTCGCCCAGCACATAATATTCGCCCGGAGGGACCACGCGCAGCGGCGTCGAAACATGGTCGCGATACGCTTCTGGCACATAGGGCTCGTCGAGCAGTCTCTCGTTTACCGAAACCTGTCCGTCCGTGACTTGGACCTTGTCTCCTGGTACGCCGATCACCCGTTTGATGAAGGATTTCGATGGATCGCCCGGGAACCAAAACACTACAGTATCGCCGCGCTGGATGTCGGAAATTCCAAAGCGATAGGCAAACTTATTGATGAAAATGCGCTCCTGATCCACCAGCGCCGGCATCATGCTGGTGCCTTCGACGCGTACCGGCTGATACAGGAACAGAATCACTACCACCGCAATCAGTACGCTGACAGTCAGATCGCGCAGCCACGAAATCGCCGCGATGGCTGATGGTCCCGGCGCGGCTGAGCCCCGCGGACTTGGGGGACTCGCCGGCTGCTCCCCGCTCTCCTGCTGGACATTTGCGGGGTTGACGGGGGTTTCATCGGATGGGTTCATAGGGACTCAATTCTATGACGGCTGAAACCTTCAATAGTTTCACCACTTTCTATTGGATCACGACTATTGGCTCCGCCGCTTGCCGCCGTTCCACCCCAATCATGTTTCTGCGCCTATTCTGCACGGCGAGTACGACCAAATCGTGCCGATTGCGGCCTCGGCGCTGCCATCCAATCCCGACCCCGGCAGCATGAAGATCGCGCCAATCGCCAACGGCGCGCTGTTCCGTTAGGGCGACGCCCGGATTGACCACGAGCCGGCGCGCGGGGCAGACTTCCACGTTCCAGTGACCACGGCTCGCAACGCGGACTCAAGCATGTCAGCCAAGCGGGCCTGAGGCGAGAGTGACGTGGCGCTGGTCCACGTGCCCGAGTATTGGCCGGCGCGGCCGGAGACAGTGGCCCTCCAAGCGCCATCCCAGGATTGCGCGGACTTGCTCGCCGACCATCCGCCCTGCATCAGGATCCTGCCGGTGGCTTCCTGGAGCATCCATGTGCCAGTCACGCCGCCGCTCTGGTCAGCTTGTGCTATCCAGCTTCCGCCTAAGTATCCGGTCTGCGCGGTCGCGCTCCAGGTTCCTTTCAGTTCCGCTCCCAAAGCCAGAATGGCGGAAGCGGCTAAAGTCACCAAAACACGAGCGGCAAACATTGTTCTCAATCTATCATGCCCTACCCGGCAAGCCCGATTCACGCCGGGTCGGCCAAACGCTGGTCAATCCTCCAGAGCCGGAATGGACGGGAGCAGGGAAGCGCTTAGCGAATTGTGTAGCGTCTCGCCCCGAGATATACTCTCTAGCCATGAACCGACGCCAATTTCTTTTTACATCACTTAGCGCTCCGGTGGCGCTGAATACTTTGGCGTCGCTGCGGGCCCAGAACCAGGAGACCTGGGGCGGTCCGGTTTTGGACGTCCATCTTCACGCGGGGCAGAATCCGGAACGTGTTTTCAATCACGCGGAAGGTTCTGGCGAGACGCGGGCGGTTCTACTGCCGGGCCGATTCGAAGAATCAGCGAAAGCCGCCATCGCCTCTCATCCCGGCCGATTCGTGCGCTTTGCCAGCGCCGATGTTACTAAGCCGGACGCCGTCGCTCTCCTGACCAAGTCCCTGCGGGAAGGCGCGATTGGGATCGGCGAGATTAAGTATCACGTTGCGCTGGACGGTCCGGAAATGCGCAGGGTTTACGACCTGGCGGCGGAGGCGAAGGTTCCAGTCACCGTCCATTTTCAGGAAATTCCGCACTTCGACGGCGAAGGCATGTTCAATACGGGTTTCCCGCGCCTGGGCGACATCCTTAAAGCCTATCCGCGGACGACGATTCTAGGACACGCCGACGCTTTTTGGGCTAACGTCAGTGCGGACGTGCCCAAGGACATCGCCTATCCGGGAGGGCGCATCAAGCCCGGCGGACTGAGCGACAAGTGGCTGGCCGAATTTCCCAATTTATACGGCGATATGTCCGCGAATTCCTGCAACACTGCGTTGTACCGCGACCCCGACTTTATGCGCGGGTTTCTCGATCGGCACCAGGATAAGCTGATCTTTGGAAGCGATTGCCCGTGCACCGATGGTCATGGAACCGGCGTGACTGCTGAGTTCGTTCCCCGGACCAAAGGCAAGTGCCTGGCGCGCGAAACTCTGACGCTGCTCAAACAACTCACCACGCCTGAAATATTCCGCAAGATTACCTGGACGAATGGTGTAAAGCTTTTGAAGCTAAGCCCCGCTTAGCCTCGCAGCGTTCGGTTGAACGGCTCGGACCTTGGTTACTTTGCCGGCGCTAGACCCTCGGTCAATTCGATGCGGACTCCCCAAGGGTCGGTCAAGAATGCGGTCTTCAGGTGTCGCGCGTTCGCGCTTTGCCTTACGGGTCCTTCGAACTCGACACCTTGAGCTTGGAGCTTCTTGTAGAAGGCATCGAGATCCTTCACTTCGAAGCCGATGTGGTCGATCAAGTGCCCCTTTGTCGGACCTCGCTTGACGCCGGCTGTGGCTGGCACGGCGGCGAGCGAAAGGTTCATATTGTTTGGGAAAAGATCCGTGGCCATAAAGTTCCCAGGCCGTGAGACGCTCTCTCGCGTGTTGGGCTCGAGGCCGAACATTTTGGCGTACCAGGATTGAATGGCCGGAACATCATCCGGCGGGAGGTAATAGTGAATGTGGTCCATTTGCACGGGAGTGGGGAGCGAAGGTTCGCCGAATACTTCCACGTGAATGCCTTCCGGTCCGGTCACATACGCTTGATTGTGCAGGCGCGCGGCCGCGGCTTGCGTCACCTTGAGGCCGGCGGCCTTCCACTTTTCGATCAGCGGCGGCAGGTCCCTGATGATGAAACCGAAATGATCGAGCACCGCAGTTTCATTAGGTCCGATGGAGTCGCCCTGACGCAGCAGGATGTAGACTCCCGGGAACTGGATCTCGGTAAGCTTATCATTCATAACTACGGTGCCGCCGAGCATGTCGACCAAAAAGCGCGTCTGCGCGCCGACGTCCTTCACGATCAGATGAATGTGCCCGAGGGTGACTCCGGCCGCGTTGGGCGCCGTGAGCTGCGCAGGCAGCGATGCGGCAGTGAGCAGCGCAATTGTGCAGAGGGTTCCAATTCTCATTGTCAATTAACATAACAGATCGCAAGAGAGCCGCCGTGGATCTTGAGCGCGTCCGCCATGGATCTTGCCCGCGGCCAACGCGGGTAGTGAATGCAGTCTCCGGCCTTCCTGCGGCGGATGGCATGCTACGATGTACCCACAGAATGTTGTTCGCCTTTCCGCTCCTATGGGCGGCAGGCGTCGTCGCGGCGCTGTTTTACGCGCAAGATCGGGGCATCCCGTGGGCGACCGCGCTGGCCGTGCTTCCCGCCTTCCTGTTGGAAGTAACGTTGTATTTCACGATGGGCGTGGAGCGGCTGCGCCTGCGTCTGGAAAAATTGCCGCCAACTGGAGTCGCGACGGCGCTGGTCGTCGCGGCGGCCGCGCCTTACGCTCTGGCTTCGCTCGCGCTGCGGAATTTTTCGTGGCATTCGCTGGGTGTGATCGTGGCCCTGGCAGTGGTGGCGGCCTTCTGGTACGTCGTGTTTCCGCACCAGACAGCAGTGGATGTTCTGTTCCTGATCTTCATCGCGGCAGTGTGGCTGGCGCGCGCTATCCCGCCGCTTTATACAAGTTCTCTGGCGGCGCTTCCGCTGGGAGTTCTAGGTCAATTGATGTGGTTCCGCACCGGAATATTCGCGATTCTAAGCGTCCGACGCATGAAGAATGTCGGATTCGGCTTCTGGCCCGCAGCCCGCGAGTGGAAGATCGGCGCGCTGTATTTCGCGGGACTGCTGCCGGTAGCTGCGGCGGCCGGTTGGGCGATCCATTTCGCCAGCCCTCACATGCGCTACGCGGGATGGGAGAGGACGACCTTAATCGGCCTGGCAACCTTTTTCGGAATTCTATGGGTGCTCGCGCTCGGCGAGGAATTGTTGTTCCGTGGTCTCTTGCAACAGTGGATCGCAAGTTGGCTGCATAGTGAGTGGGCCGGGTTGCTGCTGGCGGCGTTGCTGTTCGGTTCCGTCCACCTGTGGTACCGCGCATTCCCGAACTGGCGGTTTGCGGTCCTGTCCGGCGTGGCGGGCGTGTTCTACGGAATGGCCTACCGCCAGGCGCGCAGCATCCGCGCATCCATGGTCACCCACGCCTTGATGGTCACCGCATGGCGGTTGTTCTTCTCCTAGGCTGCGATCCGTATCAGAACGTGAAGCGCGCCAGGAGCTGGATGTAACGCGCGTTACTGGCAAAGAACTGCTGAAACTGGCCGAATGAGGAATTGCCGGGAATCAGAAAGGCGCGGTTCATGCTCGGGGACGGAGCTATATCGTTAAGATACCCTGGCACGAATTGCGGATGATTCAGAAGATTGTAGAACTGGGCGCCGATCTCGAAGCGCTTCTCTTCGGTGATGTTGAAGACTTTGCGTAACGACGCATCGATGTTATTGATGGGATCGAACGGCATCGAATTGCGCCCGCCATTGGCGTAGGCGCCCGCGCCGGCCACAATATACCTGGCGTTGGGGTTGTTCGCAACATAGGCGACAATCGCGGTGGAAGTGGACGGTACCGCATTGCCGTTGCGATCGTAGCCGGTCACGCCGCTGCCAATACCGGCGACCCCGTTGGGATTGACGATGGCACGATCGGTCTGGTTGTCACCATTCAAATTGGAATCCACGCCGCTCTGCACGGTGCCGTACTCCGGCGACTCATAGGTGTAGGTAGCCGCCAAATTCCAGTTACCCACCAGATTTTTCAGGAGCCAGCCGCGCCGCGAGAATGGCTTGAAATCGAAGATCGGCGAAATGGTCAGCCGCTGCCGCCGGTCGAGAATGGAACTTGCCCATTCGCTGCTCAGGTTTCCGAAGTTCTGGGGCCGGCGCGGGGTGAGCGCGGTGAAGTTGATATCCGCCGTTGAGTCGTCCGTTAAATGACTCCAGGTATAAGCCGCCAGATATGAAAAATTCCGCGAATAGCGCTTGGTGACTTGCAGCACCAGTCCGTTATACTTCGAGTTCCCCTGGGGCTCCAGCGCCGTGATTCTATTTGTGAAGCCGTATTGCTTCAGGGGATTGTTCTGGATGGCCTTCAACGTGCCGGTTGTCAAAGTAAGTGCCGACAAAGCGGCGGCCGACGGCATGGTCAGGAAGGTGGGGATGCTGTTCGATGCCGTCACCGCGCTAGTGCTATTCAATTGTTCCTGGACCAGCAGGTGAACTCCGCGAGTACCGGTATAACGCGCTTCCACTGTGTAATCGTGTCCCAGCAGGCGTTGCACTCCGAGCGTATAAGTGAGCGCGTAAGGCCGCGTCTGGTCGGGCGTATAGCCCGACGTGGCGGCCCGAGCAGCGGCGGGCGTTGACAGCAGACCTATTGTCCGGTTCAGACCGCCGTTCGCCAGAAAATTAGGAGCGTTGCTGCTTGTGTCGACATTCAATTCACTTCCGTAGAAGGCGGGCGCAGAGTTGTCGGCTAGGTTCCCGTAAGGCGTATCGAAGGCCCGGCTGAATCCACCCCGGATGGCCCACACGCCGCTCTTGCCTGGCGAGTACGCGAAACCCAGGCTAGGCGACCAATCGGTTCCATTCGGTTTTGGCTCCCGGAACATGATGATGCCAGGCACATCGGCGATGGCGCTTAACTGCTGCGCGCGGGAAAGGATCGGAACCGTGACATATTCGTAGCGGACTCCCAGATTCAGCGTCAAGTTCGGAAGAATGCGGTAATCGTCTTGCAAGTATGCGGCATTCTGCAAAAAGCCCGCTGGCATCGGACCCGTTAATGGTCCATTGGCGCCGAGAAAGCGCTCCCCAAAATAATCTGGGGTCAAATCCGTTAGATATCGTTCTAGAGACGAATACCAATAGTCGCCATTGGGGTAGGACACAAACGAGGTGGATAGGATTACATCACGGAAGTCATAGCCCGCTCTTATTGTGTGGCGATTAAAAGTCTTGGTGATGCTATCGGAGAGTTGCAACTCGTCCTGGATCTCACCGGAAGGATAGCCCGGATTGGGTCCAAAGAAGAGGCCCGTTCCTACATCGTCGAAATAGAAGGCCGGAAAACCTGCCAACCCGGGAAATGTGACGTTCGCGGCGGAACGTTGATCGAAGTTCCGGCTATAGGCGACGCGGAATTCATTTTGGAGGGTCGAGGGAAACGTATGGTATTCGGAAAGAGAAACCAGGTGTGTGTTATCGGGAACCATGGCATAGAATGCTGGTAAGTAAACCTGAGTGGTGTCGATTCCCGAGAAGCGGGTGTAGAGGTAACGGGCGCGAACACGGTCATGATCGCTGACATCCCAATCTATGCTGCCCACGGCGTGATACTGATTCTGGTAGCTGGGCGCAATGATGGAGAGCGGACCAGTCGGGATTGTGGCGTTCAGGACTTGAATCGAGCCTGTGGAAATCGATGCGGCCGGCAAATATTTCGCGAGCACTCCAAGGTTCGGCTTGCTCAAGCCAGTGAGACCGTTCAGGATTTGATATCCAGAAGCGGTAGGCGCGTCCACTTCCCCGACGGGCGAAAACGCGTAACCCGTGGGATTGTATTCGAAACTACCGAAATAAAACAATTTGTTCTTAAGTATGGGTCCACCAAAAGTCGCGCCCAGACGATTGCTGTCAAAGCGAGGAACTGAGGTAGCTCCTTGGCGAACATACTTTGCATCCAACGCATCCAGATTGCGGTTTTGCAGATACTCGTAGAGGGAACCATGAATCTGATTGCCTCCGCTCTTCACGAGGGCGTCAAAAATACCCCCCGGGGCGCCCCCAAACTGGCTGCCGTACTGGTTTTGCAATACGGTGAACTCCGACAAAGCCTCGTTTGAAACCGTGCTCAGAGGGCCGGTGGTGAAGTAACTGTTGTTATCGGCGCCCTCGACGTAATAGCGATTGGCGGAAGGGCGCTGTCCGCCGATACTGGGTCCAGTGCCCTGACCCAACCCGCCAGATGACGTCACGCCTCCGCCGAGCAGACTCAGATTTAGGAATCCGCTTCCTGTTCCCAATGAGGCCGCCGGAAGAGTAATTAGGGCGCGAGTGTCGAAGGTGGTTTCCAGGTGCGAGGAAGCGGTGTCAATGGGCGCGGGCGCTTCGGTTACTTGGACGGTGGCCGAAGCTGTGGCTAGTTCCAGGGGTAAATCCACGTTTACCGTGTGATTCAGTTGCAGCACGACGTTCGCGACAGTGCGCGGCGCAAAACTGGGCGCGCTAGCGGCCACATCGTAAGATCCCACCGGCAGATGTTCCATGCGGAACTGACCCGCACCGCTGGTGGACGTGGAAGTGATGACGCCGGTATCCCGGTTGGTGGCTGTAACATGCGACCCAGGCACGGTCGCACCTGAAGAATCCGTCACGGTTCCCACGAGTGTACTATCGATACCCTGGCCTTCCAGAAGGCCAACCAGAAGGAATAGGCCCGTGACAGCAAGAGCAATACGACCGCGAATTCGAGGAGCAGCAGAGCGAGGAATCAGTGGAGTAATCATTATGTCCTAAGAACTATTCGTACAAACTAGCCTTTAGCTATAGTGCAAAATAAGGGACTTTAGTCTCGCGGACTGGGCATGAAAGTTCGTAAAACTCGTAATGATCCTGTGATTTCTATAACATCCGGGCTTACCGGAATCAAAAATACATCGCCGCCACGAATGCGCTGGCCGTCGATTTCCCCTTCGCCTTCAATACCAATGAGGAGTTCATTTTGGGGCGACGGCCCAAGCAACAACCTTTCTGTGACGTCCAGCGGCTCGGTGACGAAGTGGGGACAGACGACATTTGCCGAACCGCGCGCCGCGTGGGGGACTAGCCGGCTCACCGCCAAGGCGCGATCCAGATGCAATTCGCGCCCTCGTCCGTAGTCGTAAAGGCGATAGGTAACATCGGAAGGCTGTTGGATTTCGCAGATGGTTAGCCCGGCCCCAATTGCGTGCACCGTTCCGGCGGGGATGAAGAACGTGTGGCCCGTCTTTGCTTCGATCCATCCGAGGAGGTCGACGATTGTGCCATCGAGTGCGGCGGCGCGGACCTGCTCGCGAGTCACTGGTTCGCGAAAGCCGGCGGCGATCTTAGCGCCGTCCTGCGCCGCTAGGACATGCCACATTTCGGTCTTGCCCGGCGAGTTGTGATGTTCTCGCGCGTAAGCATCGTCGGGATGCACTTGCACGGACAGGTCCTTGTCGGTAAACAGAAACTTCACCAGCAAGGGGACTTCCGGGGTTTCAAACCAAACCTCGCCGATGGGAAGCTCGGAGGTCTGGGTGGGAGCGTCCGGGAACCACGGGTCCAACTTCCGGGTTCCCCACACTCGTTCGTGAAAAGCGGGCTCCAGCTTGCGGAGCGGCATGGGTCGGGTGGCCGCCCTTAGACGCGGGCCGCGATGAAGCGCTGCAGCCGGTCGAGGCCGCGCTCCAACTCTTTCATCGAAGTCGCGTACGAAATGCGAATGTGGTCATTGGTGCCGAAGGCTTCGCCGGGAACGACGGCCACGAATTCCTCCGCCAGCAATTTTTCGGAGAACTGCAGTGAGCTGGCGATACCGCTCTTATAAGCGGCGCTCACGTTCGGATACGCGTAGAACGCGCCCTGCGGCATCTGGGCGGTAACGCCGGGAATGGCGCGCAAGCGGGCGATCACGTAATCGCGGCGTTTCTTGTATTCCGCCAGCATGATGCCGACTGATTCCTGCGGACCTCGCAAGGCCTCAATCGCGCCTTTCTGCGCAAACGAAGTCGGATTGGACGTGGCATGGCTTTGCAGCTTCGCGATCCCACCCACTACCGGCGCCGGGCCCAGCACGAAACCGATGCGCCAACCGGTCATGGAGTAGGTCTTCGAAAGCGATCCTGCCACCAGCACGGTGTCCTTCGCGCCGGGGATCGCCGTCAGCGAATGCGGCTCGCCTTCATAGAGGAAGCGGTGATAGCACTCATCGGTCATCACCCAGATCCCGCGATCTTTGGCGATGGCGACGATCCGCTCCATCTCCGTGCGATCGAAAATCGCGCCGCTGGGATTCGACGGCGAGTTCAGGATGATCATCTTGGTCTTAGGAGTAATCGCGCGCTCCACCATGGAAGCGGTCAGCGTGAAGCCTTCCTGCTCATTGGTATCGACGAATACGCACTTGCCACCGGCGTAGTTCACCACATCCTTGTATGTGACCCAATAGGGCACCGGGATGATGACTTCGTCGCCGGGATCGACCAGCGCCTGCGTCAGATTGAAGATGGCGTGTTTGCCGCCGACGGTTGCGATGCACTCCTTGGTGTTGTAGGAAGTGCCGTAGTCGGCCTTATGGCTGTCGCAAATTGTCTGCTTCAGCTCTTCAGTGCCACCGGTATTGGTGTACTTAGTGAAGTTCTGGTTGATGGCGTTAATGGCCGCCTGCTTAATGTTCTGCGGTGTCGGAAAATCCGGCTCGCCGGCTCCGAAGTCGACCACGTCGTTGCCTTCGCGGCGCAGGCGATCGGCGTCGGCGGCAACTTTCATGGTGGACGACGCGCTGATCAGCGATATTCTGTCGGCTAGTGCTTGGGTTGTTGGCATTGCTTGGCTGCTCTCCTTCTAATTCTACTTCGCGACGCGGCTGCGCAGGCGCTCTTCGATCAGCGGCGGCACCAGTCCGGAAACGTTGCCGCCGAGCGAAACCACTTCCTTCACGAGTTGTGAGCTGACGAAGGAGTAGGCTTCGGCTGCCATCAGGAAGACCGTCTCCACTCCCGGACTGAGACGCCGGTTCATGTGCGCAATCTGCAATTCGTATTCGTAATCCGAAATCGCGCGGATACCGCGCAAGATAAAATTTGCTCCCCGCGCCGCCACGTAATCCACCAGCAGGCCGTGAAAACAACCGACCTCGACGTTAGGGTATGGATTGACTACTTCGGTGAGCATTTCGACACGCTCTTCCACCGTAAACAGGCTCTGCTTGCGCCGGTTCTCCAGGACCGCCACGATCAGCCGGTCGGCTAACTTGCTGCCGCGGGAAATCAGGTCCAGGTGTCCGTTGGTGATCGGATCGAACGAGCCCGGATAGATGGCGACAATTCTCGACGATGGCGGCGCGGCCACGCGCTCTCCTTAAATGGGGGGATTTAACTTCAATTCTAGCAGAAGGGCTTGCTAAATCCGCCGCAGGCTACCAGATCTTACATTGCTGAGCGCGGACCATGGGCTGTCCGGCGCGGCAGGCGAATGCCTTGCTGAATTCCGGCATATTTGAGACTACGCCATTGATGCGGTATTCCTCGGGAGAGTGGGGATTGGTAATGGCGTTGGCGCGTTTACTCTCGGTGCGCTCGTCGCCGCAGGCCCACTGCGCCATGCCAACGAAGAAGCGCTGATCCGGCGTCAGTCCGTCAATGGGCCGCAGAGTCTGACCCTTGGTTGCTTCCTTCCAGGCCAGATAGGCCAGAAAAGTGCCGCCTAAATCGGCGGCGTCTTCACCCAGAGTCAGCTTACCGTTGATCTTGATGTCGTCGATCACGGTGAACCCCGAATATTCGTCCGACACGCAGGATGCGCGCTTGCCGAATTCGAGTGCGTCCTGCATGGTCCACCAGTCTTTCAAATTGCCTTTGGCGTCGAATTGGCGCCCTTCGTCGTCGAAGCCATGGGTCAACTCATGGCCAATGGTCGCGCCAGTGTTGCCATAGTTGGGCGCATCGTCCATTTTCGGATCGTACAGCGGTGGCTGCAGCACGCCAGCCGGGAAGTTGATATCGTTCATCTGCGGATCGTAGTAAGCGTTCACGGTCGGCGGAGTCATCTGCCATTCACTGCGGTCCAGCGGCTTACCAATTTTCGCCAGTTGCCGCCGGTTTTCAAACTTGGTGGCGCGTTCGACGTTGCCGAAATAATCGTCGCGCAGAATCTTGATGGAACTGTAATCGCGCCAGTGATCGGGATAACCGATCTTGTTGGCGACGGCATGGAGTTTCTCGAGCGCGCTCTTCTTGGTAGCAGCGCCCATCCAGGGCAACTGTTCGATTTCCGATTGCATCGCGGTTTCGATTTCCTTGGTCATCTTTACCGCGCGGGTCTTGGTGTCGGCGCCGAAGGTTTTCTCGACGAATACCTGGCCCAGCGCCTCGCCCAGGTCCTGATCCACGCGCCGTACGCACCGTTTCCAGAGCGGCTGTATTTGTTGAACCCCGCGCAGATACTTGCTATAGAAATCGAAATTCGCCATGACAAATGCTTCAGAGAGCAGAGGCGCGCGGAGGTGCGCCATGTGCCAGCGCAGATAGGTCTTCCAATCGTCCATGCTGCGCGACGTGAGCAGTGCCTGCATTTCGACAAAGAAATCAGGCTCAGTGATATTAAGTGGCGGAACGGCGATCTGCGTTGCTGCGAAATATACTTTCCAGGGGAACGCGGGCGTCAGCTTCTGCAACTTGGCTAGCGTATACGGATGGAATAACTTGTGTGGGTCTCGCTGATCCACTCGCGTCAGCGATGCTTTTGCCAGCGCCGTTTCGATCTCCATCACCGTCTGCGCGTCGGTCTTCGCCTGCGGGGCCGGCTCTCCGGCCAATTCCAGCATTTGCTGCACGTGCTCAGCGTAGCGCTGGCGAATCTCTATCGATTTCGCATCGGTCTTCACGTAGTAATCGCGGTCGGGCAGGCCCAATCCTCCCGCGGTAAGGAAGCCGATCACGCGTGATGAATCCGCGTAATCCTGGCTGGATCCAAAGCCGAACAGCAGTTCGTTCCCAACGGTAGTGAGATCGGCCTCACCCAGGAAGACAGCCAAATCGCGCAGCGATTTCAGCGCCGCGATCTTGGCCAAATCCGCTCGCAGTGGAGACGCGCCGGCTTTTTCGCGCGATCCGTCGTCCATACAGGCTGCAAAGTAATCGCCGATTTCCGTTTCCACCTTGCTGCGCGCCGGAGACGGTTGCGCGGCTTGCTGCAAAATGCCCCATAGGAAGCGCTGATTTTCCAGCGTCAGCTTCGAGTACACGCTCCAGCGCGCCTGATCCGGCGGGATGGGGTTGTTCTTGATCCAAGATCCGCATGAATAGCGGTAGAAGTCGGTGCACGGATCGACCGCACGGTCCATCGATGAAAGATCCAGGCTCGGGCTGTAAGGCAGCGAATAGAGCGGTGTGTCGCTGTTTGCCGCGCCCGTGGATGCCGCCGCGGGTTCCGTTTGCCCCCACAAAATCTGTACTGCGAATGGCAGAGCGATTATTGCAAGGGCAGCTTTCATGGTGTGAACCAACCTTCTATGGGCGGAATTCTACTGACCGGACCACACGAATTGCCTTATTCTCGAGCAATTGCGCGATCACGGAGTCGGGCACCTGCTGATCCGTCTCGATCAAGGTGACGGCGGAAAGCGGCTCGCCGGGATGGTCCGGTTTCTCCTGACGGCCGAGTGATAGCGCTGCGATATTGACGTGGTTCTTACCCGTAATGGTTCCAATGTAACCCAGCACACCGGGCACGTCGGTATTGGTCAAATACAACAAGTGTCCGGTCAACTTGGCTTCGCAACGGATGCCATCCACACCGAGCAGACGCGGCCGGTCCATCACGATGGAGCCCTCGACGGTGGTGACCCCTTTATCGGTTTCCAGTTCAATGCGGAGCGTATCGACGTGCCTAGTGCGGCGCTCGAAGCGCTCGGCGTAACTCAGGCCGCGGTCGGCTGCGAGCTTAAGCGCGTTCACCACATTCGCCTTGCGCTCGAGAGAGCGGCTAAGCACGCCGGCGAGACCTGCGTTGCGGATCAGGCGGGCGTTTTTCTGGCTGAAATTGCCGTGATACACCAGGCGAACCAGTTTTGGATTCGCGCTCGCGATGTGGGCGGCGAAAGTTCCCAGGCGCTCGGCGAGAGCCGCATAAGGAGCCACCGCGCGGTACGCTTCTTCGCTCATGGCGGGCACGTTGACCGCATTCACCGCGACGCCGTCGTTAAAATATTCGATCAAATGTTCGGCCAGGCGGACTGCGATCAATTCCGCAGCTTCTTCTGTGGAGCCGCCGATATGCGGCGTGGCGAACACCTGATCCAGCGCCAGCAGCGGCTCGCCCGCGTCGGGCGGCTCGGTCTGGAGAACATCCAGGGCGGCGCCAGCGATTTTTCCCGATTCAATCGCCCGGCGAAGCGCGGCTACGTCCACCAGTTCGCCGCGCGCGCAGTTGACGATCCGCGTGCCGGGCTTCATTCTCGCAAAGGCTTCGTCATTCAGCATTCCCAGCGTCTCAGTGGTCAACGCGACATGCAGGCTGATGTAGTCGGCCTGGCGGTAAAGCTCATCGCGGCTCACCAGTGTCACGCCGAGATCGGCCGCCGTATCGGAGTTGACGTAGGGATCATTCGCCACGATCTTCATCTCGAATCCGCGCGCGCGCCGGACCACTTCACGTCCGATGCTGCCTAGGCCCATCACGCCCAGCGTCTTGCGGCGCAGTTCGGTTCCCAAAAAGCGTTTGCCATCCCACTTGCCTCGCCGGGTGGAAATGATGGCCTGGGGAATCTGGCGCGCCATGGCCAACATCAATCCGAGAGTGTGCTCCGCCACGGCGACGGCGCTTTCACCGGGCATGTTCATGACCAGGACGCCGGCGGTGGTGGCCGCCTCAAGGTCAACAAAGTCCGTGCCGACGCCCGCGAAGGCGATAACCCGCAGTTTTTTTGCCGCAGCGATCTGCGTCGCCGTGACTTTCGCGGCGCGCGACGCGATCAACACGTCCGCGTCGGCCAGATGCTGGGTATACTCGGCCGGGCTGGACATAACGATCTCCCAGTCGGGCTGAGCTTTCAAGATATCGACTCCGGCTGCGCGTAACGGTTCTGCGATTACAATCTTCATGGCTCCCTAAGCTGTCGTCCCCAATCTGTTGTCCTCTAAACCACCATCTTTCTAAACCGGCATCGGCTGTTTCCGGGTGGCTGCATGCTTGGCGTAATACTGCTCGACGGCAGCAACGCCCGTCCCCAGCTTTACAGCAACACCATTCGCTTCCAGGATCAACTCCAATTCGGCTACCAGACCGAAAAGATCGACGATGTCGAAATACCCCAGATGGGCGATTCGGAAAATCTGACCCGCCATTCCCGCCTGGCCGTCGGCGATGATGGAGCCAAATCTTTCCCGGAATTCTTTTACGATTGCTGTGGAACTAAGCCCCGGAGGCGCCTTGACGGCAGTAACCGCTCCGCTCGGGCTGTCCGGAGCAAACAATTCGAGGCCCAGCGCAGTACAGGCCGCTCGCGTCGCCGCCGCCAGGTGCTGCGCGTTTTCGACGAGCTGGTCCATACCCAGGGACCGGATATATTTCAACACCTCAGCCAGGCCCAGTATTAAAGCGATAGCGGGGGTCCACGCCGATTCCCCTTTGACCGACGCCTTCCTCTCGCGCCGCAAGTCGAAATAGTAGCGCGGCAGCGTAGACGATTCCATACGCTCCCAGGCCTTGGGGCTGATCGCAAGCAGCGCGAGTCCGGGCGGCAGCATGAAAGCTTTTTGCGATCCGCTGATGACGAAATCCAGACCCCAGGCATCGATCTCCAGCGGCATGGTTCCGACGCCGGTGATGGCATCGACAATAAACAGCGCTGGCGTTTCCCGTATGATCTCGCCCATGGCGCGAACATTGTGGGCCGCTCCTGTGGAGCTTTCAGACGCTTGGACAAAGACACCTTTCACGCCGGGATTCGCGGCCAGGGCTGCCGCCACCGCAGAGGGATCTACTACCGATCCGTAGGGCGCGGTCAGAATCACTGGCTCCAGGGCGAACGCCCGGGTCAACGCTACCCAACGCTCGCCGAACACCCCGGCACTGCACACGATGACGCGGTCGCCAGGCGAGAAGCAGTTGGTGACGGACGCCTCCATTGCTCCGGTTCCCGAGGAGGTTAAAATCAGGACATCATGCGCCGTTCCCAGCACCATTTTCAGGTCCGCCAGAACCGACGTGTACACGGTGCGGAAATCCTTGGTGCGGTGATGAATGTCAGCGCCCAGCATGGCCTGCAGCGCCTTGGGATAAAGCGGCGTGGGGCCCGGAGTGAGAAGGCGCTGTTTCTTAATGTTCATGGGCTGGAATCCAGAATAGCAAAGGGCATTGGCGCCAAAGAGCGAATACACGCGTTGGCTCGTCCTATGGTCCCCGCGATGATCGGGGGCGTGATCCCACACCTGGCGCGGCGGGAAACATAACGCGTGGGACCACGCCAGATTTCGGGCGCTTTTATAGGAGCACTGGCCTGTTACGGGTGCTGGCGCTGGCTGGCGTATCTGGTGACACGAGAGGCTGCGGCGCGCCGCGCGATCCTGCGTTACTGGTGGCCTACTGTGATGCTCGCCTGGAGCTGGTTCATGCTGTGGGCCGCGTCCTTCCCGGGGTCGAGCAGCTGGCTGGGATTTGTGCGGGATCCCCTGTCGATCGCGTTCTTCGGTGTCAATCTTCCGCAGGCGGTAATCGGAAACGGGTTGCTCGCGATCCTGATCGACACTCCTGGTGCAGTGCAGGGCAGCGTTGCCAGCGGCGCGGTTTGGTTGCTTTGGTACGCAGTGATCCGCGTATGGCAATGGCGCCGGGAATCGAGCAGCCCGGATCTGCCGCGCATTGTCCCCTGAAGATCGCTCCGGCAGGCACGTTAAAGTAGAGGAATGAGATCTGCCCTGCCTCTGGCTATTGCTCTGGCCGCGTTGACGCTTTCGCTACCGGCGCAAACAACGGCTGGGATTTCTGGCGTCGTTGCGCCCGGTGCGAAGCCGGAGCTGGTTCAGGAAGGATTCGTTTTTACCGAAGGGCCGGTAGGCACCTACGATGGCGGACTTTTTTTCAGCGATGTTAGTTCTAAAACCATCTACCATATGGATCCCGATGGCAAGATTACGATTGCTCGCGGAAACACGCTGGGCGCGAATGGACTGGCGCTGAACGCGAGCGAGTTGTATGCCGCCGAGGGCGCCGGAAAGCTGATTAGCCGCGGCAATCAAAATGGCAGGGTCGCAACGGTCCTCGACAGCGCGGAAGGGAAGCCGCTGGGCGCACCCAACGATATTATTTTCGACTCCCGCGGCGGATTTTATTTCACCGATCCGGGCGCTGCTCCATTACTTCCGGCAGATCCGAACCGCCACGGGAAGGTGTACTACGTGGCGAGCACAGGCGGCCGGGAGCCGCTTCTGGTTGACGATAAAATTGCCTTTCCCAATGGTCTGACGTTAACGCCGGATGGCAAGGCGCTCCTGCTGGACGATACACTAGGTGACACTATTTGGGCTATCGATCTGGCGCCCAAGAAGGGGAAAAATAAAAGCAAAGGCATCATTAAGACGGCCTTTGCCAAAATCCCCCAGTTGACGAACGGCGTAAGCATGGCCGACGGCATGGCTGTCGACCGCGAGGGGCGGGTCTACGTAGCTACCGGCGCGGGCCTCCAAATTTTCGACAAGAAGGGCAAGTTCCTCGGGATCATCAAGGTCCCGCGCACGCCGTCTAACTGCGCCTTCTCAGGACCCGATAAGCACACGCTTTATATCACCGCGCGCGAGGGTCTGTACAAGTTGAAGATGCTTTCCCAAGGGCCCGAGAGGGCAGGGAAGTAATATTCGCGCACCGCACCGCGCGGAAACGCCCGGCAACCATTGCCATTCCGCTAGACTGCCGAAATTCGGTGCTAGGTTCTAGGGCGAAAGCCCTAGCGCACTTTAGGGCTCACGTTCTATCGCAATTCTCACGAGCATCGTGGAACATGTGATTATGCGCCCGCAAACCATGGTCGTCGCTGCGCCTGCCACGCTCGATCAACAAACCGATCAAAGACAGTCTCAGCGCCATCCACTCACCCAATCCGCCACTGTAAGCGTACTCGGAGCAGCTAGCGCCGTTCTTCAGGGTGAAATCCGAAACGTCAGCAAAGGGGGGACCCAGGTCGAGATCCCTCAGCCGCTTGGAATCGGCTCGCTATTAAAGATCGAGTACGACAACAATCTCATCTTGGGCGAGGTGGTGTATTGCCAGCAGGAGCAAACTGTTTGGATTGCGGGTATTCGCATCGAGCACACTTTGTCCGGCCTCACGGCTCTCGCCGATGCCATGCGTGGCACCCTCTAGTATTTTCCCGTCGCCCGGAGAAAACTCTAGCCCGAAACAACGGTTTGGGACACGCTCACGCGGTCTTTGAGGATAGCTCCGAGAGTCCCTTGAATTCCCCGGTGCTGTCTCCGAGCTTCTCAGTCGGAACACCCAGGTTGTCGAGCAACGTGAGCTGGAGGTTCGTCAGTGGCGTGTGCTCCGGATAAACGATATGCCGGCCGCCCTTAAGCGTCCCTGCTCCTCCTCCTAGCAATAAGGTTGGCAGGGGCCCGTGCGTATGACGGTCACTGTTGCTGATACCCGCTCCATAAATCAGAATCAGGTTGTCGAGCAGCGACCCATCGCCATCCGGCGTCTTCCGCAATTTCTCCAGATAGTCAGCGAATAATCCGATGTGATACCGCTGAATGGTGGCGCACTTCGCCATCTTCACCGGATCGTTTTGGTGGTGCGTCAGCGGATGATGCGGCTCTGGGATCCCGATCTGCGGATAAGACCGGCCCGTCTGCTCGCGGCCATACATGAACGTGATTACGCGCGTCAGGTCCGATTGATACGCCAGCAGTTGCAAGTCATAGAGCAGCCGAACGTGGTCTTCAAACGAATCCGGAATGCCGGCGGGCCTGACCACGTCGGGCATCTCTTTCGAGCTCTGCTCTTCAGCTTTCTGGATCTGTCTTTCCACGTCGCGAAGGGAAGTGAGGTAGTCATTCACTTTGCGGTTGTCGGACGGACCGAGCTTCTGCTGGAGCTGCCTCACGCGGTCGGTGACCGAATCGAGAATGCTGTGGTCCTGCTGCAGGCGAGACTCACGCACTCGCGGATCGGTGCTATCGATCGAGCCGAATAGCCGCTCGAAAATCACGCGCGGATTGTTTTCAGCCATCAGCGGCAGCGTTGGGGTGAGCCAGGAGAGGGTGCTGCTGTACGCGCAACTATAACCGGTGTCGCAGGATCCCACCATGCTGTTGTCGTCGACTGTCAGCTGCAGCGACGAGAGCTGGGTATAGCGCTCGAAAGCCTTCGCCGCAATCTGGTCCATCGAGATCCCGTTTCTAACGACGCTGTCCGACTTTCTCACGTGCACGCCGGTCAGGTATGTCCCCGACGCACGCGAGTGGTCGCCTCCGCCGTCGCCAAGCGCTTCCGCCTCGTCGCTGGCCAGGCCGGTGACGACGATCAACTTGTCCCGGAACGGCTGCAGTTTTGCGAGCGTGGGCGAGAGCTTATAGTCGGTGCCGACTCCCGTAGGGAGCCACTGATCGTAAATGACGCCATTCGGATGGTAGACAACCCCCAGGCGGGGTACAGGCTTGGCCGAGGCCCTCATGGCCGGGACCATCGCGTCGAGCAGCGGCAAGGCGACGGCCGCGCCCAATCCATGAAGCACTGTGCGGCGCGAAATGGCCTTTTTCGTAATAATCATGAACCTGACCTCCTCATTTGAAATGGTGCGCTCTTCACAATTCCCAAAATCACCGACGACCAGCGATAGTCATCGGCGGCAGCGGTTCGGACAATGCCGCGCACCGCTGGAGCGTCGTAATATTCAAGTCCTCGGCCGAGAGCGTACGTCAGCATCTTCTCGGTAACCGAGCGGACGAACTGTTCCTTTTGTGCCACCAAGGCATGTCGCAGCGCCGCCGGTCCTTCAACTTTGGTGCCATCCAACAGTACGCCGGATGCGTCGATGGGCCTGCCAGCGTCAGCGGTGCGCCACTTCCCGAGTGCGTCGAAGTTCTCGAGGCTGAACCCCAGCGGGTCCATGCGTGCATGACAGCTCGCGCAGACGGGATTCTTGCGGTGCATCTCCAGCATCTGGCGGACGGATAAAGGCTTGGCATGGTTATCGCTCGCCTCCAAAGCGGGAACATTGGGAGGCGGCGCCGGCACGGGCGCGGCCAGAATATTTTCCAGGAGCCACTTTCCGCGTATGGTCGGCGAGGTACGTGTAGAGTAAGATGTCACGGCCAGCACACTCGCCTTGCCCAGCAATCCGAAGCGGTTGTTATCGGTGAGTGTAACCCGACGGAAAAAGCTCCCATAGATGCCGGGAATTCCGTAATGCCGGGCCAGTTGCTCATTGAGGAAGGTCTGGTTCGAGGTCAGAAGGTCGACCACGCTGTGATCCTCCTTCAGTTGAGCGTCGAGAAACATCTCAGTCTCTTTTACGAATGCAATCCGCAGGTTGTCGTCAAACCATGGAAATTTCGTGTTCTCCGGCTTGAGCAGCCAGACGTTGCGAGTCTGCAGCCATTCTTCGAAGAAGTTCTGCAGCAGGGACGCACGTGCCCGCGGGCTGGCGAGCATACGCCGGACCTGTTGCTCAAGCACCGCCGGGTCGTGCAGTTTTCCCTGGATCGCCAGGTTGAGCAGTTGGTCGTCCGGAATGCTGCTCCATAAAAAGAACGACAAGCGCGACGCTAGCTCGACGTCGGGAATGCGATAGACTTCGCCCGGCGCAGTCTTGGCGGGATCGAACTCGATCCGGTAAAGGAAGTCCGGGCTCACGAGCACACGCTCGAGTGCTGCGCGAATTCCTGAATCGAAATTTCCGGCGGTTCGGGCGCGGCTGTAGAAGGCGAATAGTGCTTGCACGTCGTCGTTGGTTACCGGCCGGCGATAGGCGCGCCGCGCCAGCGTCGATAGGATCTGTCTCGCGCACGGCGCTTCGTCCTGGCTGCTGGCCGGATGGCACACGTAGATAAGCCTCCGGCTCTCGGTCGCTCGCGGCACCTGCGGCTGATAGGGACCGCCAATCAATAGCGATGAAATGGCGACTGGAGTCGTGGGAAGATCGGTTTCCCGGCTCCAGATCGGGATGAGATCCGGGCCCAGCCCTTCCGGCTCGGCATCGTCGGATTTAAGGATGGTAGCGACCACTGACCGCATACCGGCTTTCACCGGGATGCGCACCTGCAACCCCTCCTCTGCTTTAGTCAGGACGTCCGCGGACAGCCGGCGTGTCGCCGCGACTAACTCAGGGGCGCCACCTATCTTAAATTGCCCGACGCGCGTCCCGTCCACCCGAATTTCGATCTGGTTCGCGACGTTCAGGCCGCGGATGATGCCCTGATTCGTCCTCTGCAATCGCAGCTTGATGACATATTCTCCATCCAGCGGAAAATAATGGCGCGCGGCGATGCCGCCCCGCGATCCGAGTGGAAAGTCTTCACCCAGCCGATCCGTTTGCCACAGGTAGGTCTGTTCATTCGAGTTGTCCTTGAGCGCGCCGTAACGCTCGAATGCGGGTGGGATCGTCGGATCGCCGATGGCAAGGCGGGCGATCTTCGCCGCCGCGGACAGGTATCGACCCAGTAGCGCAGGTTGCATCAGCAGCGCATCGGCGTTGGTGTCAAAGCCGTACGCCTGTTCGTCCGGCGGCAACATCGTTGCGGGATCAACTTCGATTCCTATTAAATCGTGCACTGCATTGGCGTATTCGGTACGATTTAGCCGATGGAGATTCGCAGGCCGGCCCGGGTTCACATGGACCGCGGCCGCATGGTCCAGTTCCGTTTCCAGCCATCCGGCCACCGCATCGTAGGTGGCATTATCCGGACGCGGAATGCCCGGGGGCGGCATTGAGCGGCTGCGAAGCTTCACGATGACCTTTTCCCAAGTCTCTGCCGAATTGGACACATGCTGGGTGTCCGCCTTATCCAACTCGAGACCCGCGGTCTTGAGCCGCTGGTTGTGACATGCGACACAGTACTTGTTGACCAGGCCACCCGCGGGGGTCGGAGATGCCACAGAAGTGGATGCGGTCGTCGTTACGCCGTGTGACACTGCGGCGGGCGTCTGAAAAGCTGAGGTCACGGCACAGGTGGCGCCTACCCATGCGAGGCAGACACAAGCGCGTAACAGTCCATCGGATCTCGTGCCGCGCCTCGTTTTATGCATCGTTTTTCCTTGAAATCTCACTTACACTTGGTCTGGGCCAGGCAGGCATGTCCCAGATCCGGATTCGCGCCGTGCTTGAGGAGCAAATCCGCACCAGCTTGGTTGTAGAGCACGCCGCCGAGCCGATCGCCTTTTCCGGATGCCGCGAGCCACGGTGTCAGGCCTGCCTTGCTCACCGCATTCACGTCCACTCCGAGGTCAATCAACTGCGCGAGCAGCGTGTTCCAGCCGCGGTACGCAGGGCCAAACAACGCGTTTTCACCGAACATTGTTGCTCCCTTCGGGTCCAGGCCGAGATCCAGAAGATACTTGACTGCCTCGATCGCCTGCGCTTCCGTGACGGCGCTTTCCCCCACCGGATGGTTGAGGCCTGTCGCCGCCATGATCGCTGTCGTATTTGAGGCGGTGATCAGTTTCGGATCGGCCCCGGCAGCTTGCAGGATCCGCATCATCTCGACATCGTCGACGGAACTGGCGAGCAGGAAGGGCGTTGCGCCCGCCACGTCATTGTAACCGCCGGCGATTGGGGGCCGCTTTTTCATGCGTGCGTTCGGATCCGCGCCATGCGCCAGCAGCGCTTTCACGAGACGCAGCTTCGCTTGGCGGTCCGGAATCCCGGACATCGGGTCTTCAAAGCCATATACCGGGTTGGAGGCGCCGTTTTCCCAGGTGGCTACAGCCCAGTGCAGCGGCGTAAAGCCGGCGTCGGCGACGTTCGGGTCCGCTCCTTGATCAAGCAGGTAAAGCGCCAGGTCGACCTGGCCCCGTACCGTAGCGACGAGCAATGGAGTATAACCAGTGGTCGCCACATCCCTTCTGCCCGCTGGAGCCGTTCTGGCACCACCTCCGCCTCCGGAGACAGCGCCCACGGCGGGAACGCCTCCCGGGGGAGATCCTGCCGCCTCGGGGCCTGCCGATTTTCCCTTTTCAGGCGCATTCGGCTGCACTAAAATATTCACGCTGACGCCCGCGGCGAGCAATAGCCCGACGCTCTCCCGATCCCCTTCCCGTGCGGCGAGATGCAGCGCGGTGAAACCTCTCTTGCTGCGGGCCTGGAGGTCGGCCTTCGCGTCGATAAGCATTTTCACGACGTCCGGGTGACGCTCCGACGCGGCCCACATGAGCGCCGTCTGGTTTTGAGACGGCTCCTTCGCATTGACCGCGGCGTCATGTGCGATCAGCGTGCGGACTGCCTCCGCGCTGCCACTCTTTGAGCAAGTCATGAGCGGGGTCTCGCCGGTGCCGATCGGCGTATTGGGATTTGCGCCTGCCTTCACCAGCAACTCTACTAATGGGGCGCTGCCATTCAGGCACGCTTGCGCCAGGGGCGTCATCCGGAAGTCGTTCGCCGCATTGGGGTCCGCGCCGGCACGAAGCAGCAGGTCCGCCGTTTTGACATCATCCCAGTGCGCAGCCCACAGAAGCGCAGTCGAACCATCGCTTGAGCGAACGTTTACGTCAACGTGCTGGCTCAGTAGAGAGCTGATCTTCTGTTGG
>Ga0207657_10000866_pt1 | contig 31908 bp, 29 predicted proteins | sample KBSC33metaG_FD_184316 | JGI IMG/M metagenome (GOLD analysis project Ga0207657, IMG submission 184316) | Corn rhizosphere microbial communities from Kellogg Biological Station, Michigan, USA - KBS C3-3 metaG (SPAdes) (version 2) | ecosystem: Host-associated > Plants > Roots > Rhizosphere > Soil ...
GCTGTCGGTGCACAATGGCTGGATCGCGGTGATCGCGGCCAACCTCTACGTGATCTTCTTCAACGCCAGCTGGGGCCCGATCATGTGGGTCATGCTGGGCGAGATGTTCCCGAACCAGATCCGCGGCTCGGCGCTCGCCGTTTGCGGTTTCGCGCAATGGTTCGCGAATTATCTGATCGCGCAGAGCTTCCCGGTTATGGCCGCGAAGTTCGGTCTCACGCCCACCTACACCTTCTACGCGGTATCGGCGGTGATCAGCTTCTTCCTGGTGAAGAGCTTCATCCACGAAACCAAGGGCAAGGAACTGGAGCAGATGGAGGGCTAAACCTCCCCATCCTCTTCGGGACAAGAAAGAGGCCCGTCGCTCCTGTGAGCGGCGGGCCTTTTCTTATGCTCCGTCATGCCGGACTTGTTCCGGCATCCACCGGGAGGCGGGCATCAAGCCGCTGAGTGGACCCCGGAACAAGTCCGGGGTGACGACCGGCTCAGTGATTATGCCGCGGGGTCTTCGCCGCAATACCGCGATACTTCAGCGCGAATTCCAGCACCGCGCCTTCGTGCATCTGGCCGGTCTTCTCGCGGAACAGCTCTTCCCACGGCGTATGGCTCGGCGGAACGGGCGGCGCCGGCTCGGCCTTGCGCCGGGCAATCTCGGCATCGTCTACCAGGGCGTTGCACGTGCCCGCGTTCAGATCGATCCGGATCCTATCCCCGGTGCGCAGCCAGGAAAGCCCGCCGCCCGCCGCGCTTTCGGGCGAGGCGTTGAGGATCGACGGGCTGTCCGACGTGCCCGATTGGCGGCCGTCGCCCAAGGTCGGCAGCCACATCACTCCGCGCTGGATCAGCGCATCGGACGGCTGCATGTTGACCACCTCGGCCGAGCCCGGCCAGCCGATCGGGCCGGCGCCGCGCATCACCAGGATGCAATGTTCGTCGATGTTCAGCGACGGGTCGTTGATGCGATGGTGATAATCGTCCGCGCCGTCGAACACGATCGCGCGCGCCTCGAACGCGCCTTCCGATCCCGGCTGGCTGAGATAGCGGTTGCGGAATTCCTCGGAGATCACGCTGGTCTTCATGATCGCATGGTCGAACAGATTGCCCGACAGAACGAGGAAGCCGGCGCGTTCCTTGAGCGGTTCCGCGAAGGGGCGGATCACGTCGCGGTCGTGGCTCTCGCGGCCGGCGACATTCTCGCCGATCGTGCGGCCGGTGACGGTGGCGCAGCCGGCGTGGAGCTTGCCCGCCTGCAGCAGCTCCCACAGCAAAGAGGGCACGCCGCCCGCGCGGTGGAAGCCCTCGCCCAGATATTTGCCCGCGGGCTGCATGTTGAGCAGCAGCGGCAGATCGTAACCGTGCGTGGTCCAGTCGTCGGGCGACAGGTGGACGCCGGCATGGCGCGCCATCGCCATGATGTGCGGCTCCGCATTGGATGATCCGCCCGCCGCGCTGACGAAGGCGATCGCGTTCAAAAAGCTTTCGCGCGTCAGGATCTTCGACGGGCGCAGATCCTCATAGGCCATCTCGACGATGCGCTGGCCGGTCCGGTAGGCCATCTGCCCACGCTCGCGATAGGGCGCGGGAATCGCGGCGCAGCCGGGGAGCGACAGGCCGAGCGCCTCGGCCACGCCGTTCATCGTCGAAGCCGTGCCCATCGTGTTGCAATGGCCGGGCGAGGGCGCGCTGTCGGTCGCGCGCTTGAGGAATTCCTCCTCGTCTATCTCTCCCGCTGCGAGCTTGCGGCGCGAGCGCCAGATCACCGTGCCCGATCCGACCAGCTCGCCTTCGTGCCAGCCGTCGAGCATCGGCCCGCCCGACAGTACGATCGCGGGAACGTCGACGGTCGACGCCGCCATGATCTGCGACGGCGTGGTCTTGTCGCAGCCGGTGGTCAGCACCACCGCATCGATCGGATAACCGTAGAGGATCTCGACCAGCCCGAGATAGAGCAGGTTGCGGTCGAGCGCGGCGGTCGGCCGGCGGCAATTTTCGAAGATCGGATGGACCGGGAATTCCATCGGAATGCCGCCCGCGTCGCGGATGCCCGCGGCGGTGCGCTTGGCGAGCTCGACATGGATGCGGTTGCAGGGGGACAGGTCGCTGCCCGATTGCGCGATGCCGATGATCGGCTTGCCCGACCGCAGCTCCTCCGGCGTGATGCCGTAATTCATGAACCGCTCGAGATAGAGCGCGACCATGTCGCTGCGCGCGGGGTCGGCGAACCAGTCGCGCGAGCGGAAGGGCTTTACGGGCGTGCGGGTCACGAAGATTTCCTTGGGTGTTTATGGGAGCGCTACAAACGCCCGCCCCGGCCCTGTCAAGGCGCGGACTGCAAAGCTTTGCCGCACGCCGACCAAGGTCGATATGCGGAGGCAGTCAGGCGCGCGCGGACGGCCTGCGCCGGGGTGCCGCATCCGACTGGCGCCGTACGAACGTATAATCGAGCGTGAGATGCTTGGGCGCTGGCCGCATCGGCCCGCGGCGCGCGCGGATCTCACCCGCCAGCAGGTCCATCGCCGCTTTCGACATGTCGCGGATCGGCTGATGGATCGTGGTCAGCTCGGGCCAGATCGTGGTGGCGAGCGGCGTATCGTCGAAGCCGCAGACGGTGACGTCGCCGGGTACGTCGAGGCCGTGACGATGCGCCACCGCGACCGCCGCCGCCGCCATGTCGTCATTGGCCGCGAAGATGGCCGAAGGCGGCGCCTTCTGGTCGAGCAGCCGTTCCGCCGCGTCGAGGCCCGAGCGGTAAGTGAACAGGCCGTCCACGACCATATCGAGATCGAACGCGATGCCGCTCTGCTCCAGCCCGCGCTTATAGCCTTCGAGCCGGCGCGCGCTTGCCGTCTGGTTGGGATTGCCGCGGATGAAACCGATCCGGCGATGACCCAGCCGGGCAAGGTGGCAGGTCATGTCGAACGCCGCGCGTTCGTCGTCGATACTGACCGCGCTGATATCGGCGCGCGGCTGGCCGCTCGCGACCAGCACCATCGGCACGCCCGCTTTCTGCAGCACGTCGATCACGGGCTGGGAATCGCACAAGGGCGGCGGCAGGATGACGCCGTCGATGCCGATGCGGGCGAGATGTTCGGCGGCCTTCACCTCGCGTCCGTCAATCTCGCATTGTTCGACCATCAGCTGAAGATTGCCGCGGCTGGCCTGTTCGAGGCCGCCGACCAGGAACTCGCTGAGATAGGCCGCCGAGGGGTTCGAATAGAGCAGGCCGATCCGCAATTCCTCCGCGCCCGCCAGGCTGCGCGCGGCGCGGTTGGGCGCATAGCCCAGCTGCTGGATCGCGGCGTTGACGAGATCGCGGGTCGCGGCGCGGACATTGGCCTCGCCATTGATTACGCGCGACACCGTCATCGGCGACACGCCGGCGCTTGCTGCCACATCGCTGATCGTAGGGGCGCTGCGCTGGCGGCGTGATGACTTCTGGCTCAACCTTTTCTCCGGCGATGCAGGCGTCGCCGCCCCCCTGTCCAAGCTGTACCGTGTGTTTGGGTCTTAAGCAAAAAAATGAATGACCGGTTTTCGGAGGTTGTACCGTCGGAACGCGTCGCCATGTTAGCGATCACAATAAGATATCTCGCGCCCGCCTTTGCCTGTCAACCGTTTCGCGCGGATTGGTATTACCACGTCCCTCATTGGTATATCCACTTGTGCGGCGGATGGCGGATGATTAGACTGGATCTGCTGGAGAATAAGCGAGTGGCAAGGAACGCCGAGGGGACGAGCGCGCGCCTCTACGAAAATATCGCGCATACACTGGAGCAGGCAATCGAGGTCGGGCGCTATCAGCCGCGCGGCCGGCTGCCCTCGGAACGCGAGCTGGCCGCGGAGTTCGGCGTCAGCCGCCCGGTCGTGCGCGAGGCGATCATCGTTCTCGAATTGCGCGGCCTGGTGCAGCGCCGTCATGGCGCCGGCGTCTATGTCGCGGACAAGCCCGCTTCGCCGCCTGTCTTCACTGGCGAGGCCGACGGCCCGTTCGAGGTGACCGAGGCGCGCCGCCTGCTCGAAGGCGAGATCGCCGCCCTCGCCGCGGCCGCCGCGACCGACAGGCAGATCGAGGAGATCGAGGCGATCATCGCCCGGATCGGCGACATGCGCAGTGATCAGGCGACGCGCGAGCAGGCCGACCGCGCCTTCCACGTGGCGCTCGCTCGATCGACCAACAACGATGTGCTGGTCGGGTTGGTCGAGGCTTTATGGGACAAGCGCCACCAGTCCCCCTTGTGCGCCTATTTCTTCAGCCGCGCCCGTGACGCGGGCATCCAGCCGTCGGTCGACGACCATCAATTGGTGCTCGATGCATTGAAGGCGCGCGATGCCGATGCCGCGCGCCAGGCGATGCGCGATCATCTTGCCCGCGTGACGCAGAGCCTGCTGATCGCGACCGAGGCCGACGTGCTCGATCGCGCGCGGCTGCGGGTGGAGGAACGCCGTTACGACTTCGCGCGCAGGGCGGGCGTGAAATTGTAACGATGCGCCGAAACCTAGGTTCGATCCTCGAAACATCGTCTCAGCGCGCGCGGTGGTCGGCTGCGATAATCGCTGCGGTGGGTTGGCTCGGGCTCGCGGTACAGTTCGAAGCCAGTTTCCTCCGCGTGGGTTCGGTGGCCGGCACCGCCTGGGGGATGCTGCGCTTCTTTACGATCATCGCCAATCTTAGCAGCGCGATCCTGTTCACCGGCGTCGCATGGAGGCCCACTGCCTTCCTCAGGCCCTTCGCGGTCGGCGGCGCGGCTGCCTGCATGCTGCTTGTGGGGATCACCTACGCGATATTGCTCCGTGGTCTGATCCCGCTGAGCGGGGGCGCGAAACTGGCCGATTTCTTGCTCCATACCGCTACCCCGATCCTGGTTCCGCTCTTCTGGCTGCTGTTCGTGCCCAGGGGGCGGCTGCGATGGCGCGACCCGTCGCTGTGGGCGATCCTGCCTCTGCTGTATCTGCCTTATGCGCTGGTGCGCGGCATGGCCGAGGGCCATTACGCTTATCCGTTCATCGACCTCGCGCGGATCGGCTGGACCGCGGTCGCGCTCAACGCGATGGGTTTGGCGATCGCTTTTTTGAGCGTCGGGCTGGCGATGGTGGCGCTCGATCGGCGGCTCGTGCGTTAGCCGCGTTGGGCTGCTTGCGGTATGTGCGACGCGCCTGGCCCTGCCTTCCCGATAGAGGAGAATGCATGAAACGGTCTCTCCTTCTGACAGCTGCGCTGCTGATCGTCCTGCCCGACATCGCATCCGCCCAAACATCGCGCGAAAATCGCGATCGGCGAGAGCCCCAGACCGATAATCGGCCGGGGCGTCCGTCTCCGGGCGGCCCCTCCCGGCCGGGCCCCGAACGGCCTTCGACCCGCCCGGCACCCCCTCAGGCGCGGCCCATTCCCGGACGACCAAGCGGACCCGGCGGACCCCAGATCCAGCCGCCGCGCCCTCGTCCGCCCGTCCGGCCGACGCCGTCGCGGCCGCGACCGCCGCAACACCGCCCCGGCATGGGCCGTCCGCCCCATTTCAGGCCGATCCACGGGCGCCCATTCCACTATCCGTCGGGCTACCGTTACCGCCGCTGGTCGATCGGGCTGCTCCTGCCGCGTCCGTTCCTGTCGCCGTCTTATTATTATGACGATTATTATCCGCTCGGGGTCGGCGCGCCGCCGCCGGGCTATCGCTGGGTCCGGTACGGACCGGATTTGCTGCTGGTGCAGCTGCGCACCGGCCGTATCGCCGATGTGATCTACGGGGCTTTCTATTGAGCGCGTGATCCAGCTTGGCCTTCTCCCGTGAAGACGGGAGAAGGCCAAGCAATCACCGTCCCGGCGCGTATGGGAAGTCGAGCGCCTCATAATAACTGAGCGGATGCGCCGGCGCCGGCACGCTCGCCGGCAGCGGCCGTTTCGAGAAGGTCTGGAAATATTCCAGGCACGCGTCGCGCCACCATTCGGCCTCGTGCAGCTGGATGGTGAGGAAAGCGTCGGTCTTGTCGAAACGTTCGGCATCGACGAACGGCTTCAGCGCGCGCCATTGCGTCCGCATCGCCATGACCTGTTCGACGCCGGTCTGATAATGAAGCGCGAGCTCGTCCCAGAGCGATCGGCCGGATTTCATCCGGTAATCCCACGGCACATGATGGAACCACAGCAGGAATTTCTCCGGCGTGGTCGCGACGTTCGCCAGCTGCTTCCGAAGGGGCGGCGCATATTGCGCGATCGCGTCGGTACCCGTCGCGGTGCGGTCGACGCCGATCCCGACCGCGTCGGCGCGATGATAATAAACCGGATTCCATTCCGCGCGGGCGAGCTCGTGCACCCACGGCGCGGGGCCGTGATGGTGGCCGGTGCCCATGATGTGCGCCAGCCCCAACGGCGTCATGTAATTCACCACCGCCTCGCGGCTGGTCATCATCATCTCGGTGACCGGCTTCACGAAGGCGGGATCGGGGGTGAAGGTCATCGCCGCCCAATCGGCGGCAATGTCGCGCGCGGAGGCTTCCGGGTCCCAGGCAAGGCGGCCGAAGGCGTACCAATCGGCCTGGTTGAAGCTGGAACCGCTCCAGTCGCGATCGGTGCCGGTATTGGCGACGCCGGCGATTCCGGTCAGCGTCTGGCTCTCGATCAGCTTGCCGATGCTCGACCCCGGGCCGTTCGCGAACGTGTCGCTATGCAGCACCTCGTCGATCAGCGCGCCGACATAGACGAGGTGCGTCGCCTGGCCGAGATATTCCTTGGTCAGCTGTACCTCGGGCATCAGATTGGTCTTGGGCATCGCCCCGAACAAAGGCGAGAAGGGCTCGCGCGGCTGGAAATCGAGCGGGCCGTTCTTGACCTGGACCAGCACATTGTCGGCGAATTTCCCGTCCAGTGGCTTGAAGCTCTCATAGGCCTGCTTGGTGCGGTCGACGACCTTGCCCTGATCCTGCGCGGCATAGACGAAGGCGCGGTACATCACGACGCCGCCATGGGGGCGCACCGCATCCGCGAGCACGTTGGCGCCGTCGGCGTGCGTGCGGCCATAATCCTGCGGGCCGGGCTGGCCCTCCGAATTGGCCTTGACCAGGAAACCGCCGAAATCGGGGATCGCGCGATAGATTTCGTCGGCCTTCGCCTTCCACCAGGCGGCGACCTGCGGATCGAGCGGGTCGGCGGTCTTGAGGTGGCCCAGCTCGATCGGCGCGGTGAAGCGCGCCGAGAGATAAACCTTGATCCCCCATGGCCGGAACACGTCCGCCAGCGCCGCCGCCTTGGCGATATAATCGGGCGTCAGGCTCGCCGCGACCGCATTGACGTTGTTGAGCACCGCGCCGTTGATGCCGACCGAGGCGTTGGCGCGGGCATAATCGGTGTAGCGCGGGTCCCTGTAATCGGGGAGTTTCCACCAATCCCATAGCGAGTCACCCGCATAGCCGCGCTCGATATGGCCGTTCAGATTGTCCCAATGGTCGAGCACGCGCAGCTTCAGTTTGGGCGCGGAACGCAGCGAAACCCGGTCGATCGCATGGCCGCGCTGCATCTCGCCGATCAGCGCGAAGGTGCCATAGAGCACGCCTGCGCCTTTATTGCCTGCGATCACCACGGTCGGCTGGCCGTCGACCGACATGGATCGCACGATATAGCCTTCGTCGCCCAGCCCGGAGAGATCGAGATGGAGGTCGCGGATCCGGGCCGATTCCGCCGGCGTGCCGAGCAGAATCGCGCCGCCGCCGGTGCCGTCGCGCGCCGCCGCGGCGCCGATCATGCCCGCAAAGGCACGGTCCAGCTCGCTTGCGGCGGCGGCGATCCGCGCATCCTTGCCGTCGACGATCAGCCGCGCCGCATGCGCGCGGTCCTGCGCCGCCAGCGCGGAATCCAGCGGGCGATAGCGCAGCCACAATTGATAGCCGTCCTCGGCCCGGGACGGAGAGGTCAGGCCGACCAGAAGCGAGAGTGCGAACAGCAAGCGCGGCAGTCGCATCGGTAAACATCCTCTCTTCCGGGCGGCGGCTCTCGCCCGTTCGCGGGTTTAGAGCGATTTCGAGCCGGGTGGAATCACCCGGCGACTCGGAAATCGCGGAAAAACAACAAGCTAGAGTGAGCGCTCCGATGCAATCGGAGCGCTCACTCTAGGCGTCGTACGGCGCGATGTCATGACGATGCCCGCTATCGCCCCATCGGCCGAAGAGCGGGCGCTCCGACATGATCGGAGCGCCCGCTTCAGAGGCCCGATCGCGCCGTCAGAAACTTCCGCGCAGGCCGATCAGGAACTGCCGGCCCGGCTTGTATTGCGTGAAGGTCGCGTTGGAATATTGGAAGTAGGACCGCAGCGTCGCATTGGTGAAGTTGGCGACGTTGAGCGTCAATTGCGGCGCGTTCTTGATGCCGAACAATTTGTCGAGATCGAACGCCGACGAGAAGTCATATTGCTGGTAGCTGTCGTTGAACAAGGCCGCTGCGGCAATGCCGTTCTGGTTGGCACTGCTGCTCTGCGATCCCTTGCGATAGGTGGTCGAGACGCGCAGCATGATGCCGTTCTTCTCGTAATAGAGCGTCGCATTGTAGGTGCGCGGGGCAACGCCATAAGCCTGCGCCGCGCCCTTGCTGGTCTGGTCGACGATCGTCGCATTCGCATTGAAGCCGAAGCCGGTCACGCCGACCAGCCTGGTGACGAAGTCGAGCGGCTGCACCCACTGGAATTCCAGGCCGTTGATCGTCAGCTTTTCGGGCACGTTGACCTGCGATGTCACCTGGACCGAGGCATTGCTGGGGCCGCCACGCAGGTTGATCGCGGTCTGCTGCGTCGGATTCAGCGTGTCGTAGGTAATGCCATATTGGGCGAGCGCGCTGAACGGTACCGTGCTGACGAACTGGTTGGTGAAGCCCTGGATCGACTTGCGGAAGGCATTGAAGCTGACCACGCCCTCGCGGCCGGTATAATATTCCACGCCGAGATCGAGATTGTCCGAAATATAGGGCTTCAGCGCGGGATTGCCGATGTTCGCCTGGTCGGCCGACGGTGCGCCGAACGAGACGCCCGGCAGCTGGGCTGACGGATCGGGGCGGGTCATCGTCTTCGAATAGGCCGCGCGGACGACGGCATGCGCTCCGATATCGTAGGCGAAGTTCGCGGTGGGCAGCCATTTCGTATAGCTGTTGTGCGTCGACACCTCCGATACCAGGTTCGGATAGCGCGCGCCGTCCGGCAGTGCGGGGGCGTTGGCGGGAGTATTGCGCGGATCGGCCAGCGAGACGCGTCCGGCGATGGTCTGGCGTGTGTTGACGTAACGAACGCCCACGTCGAACCGCAGGTCATTGCCGCCGAGCGACTGCGTACCGTTGACCAGGGCGAAGGCCGACTTGTTCTGCTCGCGGATCAGGCCGCCGCTCGCGCCGGTGTTCGCGCCGCCCGTATCCGGTTCGGTGGAATGGAATTGCTCGTAATTCGTCGCCGCCGCGAATTTCTTGAAATCGACCGTGACGAACCCGCCGGGCCCGGGGAGGAGGTAGCCGGGAAGCGCGCCCATCGGGACGAGCGATCCGGCGTAGGTTACCGGACCCGTCTGGCCGGCGGTATAGCCGGTTCCGTATCCCGGATAGGTCGGGTAGCCGGCAGGCGCCGCGCCGGCGACGTTCAAACCCTGGCAGGCCGGTTGCGAATTGGGCGACGGCAGGCTCACGCTGGGATTGTCGCCGCACGCGGCATTCTGCCAGGGCCCGGTATTGTCGTAACCGCGGATGCGGCGCGACACGTCGTCATAGGCGCCACCGACTTTCAGGCTGAGCGCCCGACCGCCCCAGGTCAGGTCGCCGCGCACGCCCTTGCTGCTGTACCAGCGCCGCTCGTCCTGGAGGTTCAGGCGGCCCTGGGCATTCCAGCCGAAATTGGCCGGGTTGTTCAGGTCCAGATCGCTCTTGATCGTCGGGATGCCGCCATCATTGGTGTAGGTGACGGTGTTGCCGACGCCGAGCGGCGTGGTCGGACCGACCGTCGGGCTTTCGCGGTGGAACCGGCTCTTGCCGTAATTGCCTTGCAGCGACAGCTTGAGATTGTCGGCGATCTGATAGTCGACGCCCGGGTTCACGTTCCACAGCCGGCTGGTCTCGATATAAGGCCGGAATTCGTCGAAGAACTGGACGTTGGCGAAGGTACCGGACGTGACGGTGCAGCCCGTGCTGCAATCCGATTTGTCGAACTTGAGGTTCATCGGAATGATCGAGCCGTTGCGCACGATCCAGGCCATGTCCTCGCGGATCAGGTTGTTGTGCTTATAGCCATACATGCCGTCGACGTAGAAATGCAGCTCGTCCGTCGGCCGCCATTCGACGCTGACGATCGCGTTGATGCGATCGCGCGTGCCGCGTTCGTCCGAAGGGCGTCCCAGCCGCGGAAGGATGGCATTGTCGATCTGCTGGATCGTGGCGCCCGGATTATGCGCAAGCAGGAAAGCCTGGTCGATGACGGTGCCGGCGACCAGCCCGCCGCCCGCGCCGACCGGCACCGTGCCGGGAATGGTCCAGTTGCCGCCACCGGTGGGGTTGCAACCCGTGGTCGCGCCGCACTGCGCGGCGGACAGCGCCGGATTGGTATAGCCGATCGTCTCGAAACCCTTGGTTTCGGTATGGAAGTGCTGGCCGGACACGCCCGCGAGAATACCGATCGTGTCGTTATGCCAGCTGCCGATCAGGGATCCGCGTTCGCCGAGCTTGTCGCTGCCGCCGAACTTCGCGCCCTGGACGTTATAAGCGAGATAGGACTTGGCCCGATCGAACGGACGCGCCGATCGAATGTCGATATTGCCGGCCGCGCCGCCCTCGAGCAGATCCGCCGAATAGCTTTTGTTGACCGTGAGCTTGGTGAAGAGATCCGTCGGGAAGAAGCTGAGGTCGACCGATCGGTCCGTGCCCTGCGCGTCGGTCGCGCCCGAGGAGGCGACCGCGATCGGCGCGCCATTCAGCGTCACGTTGGTGAAATTCGATCCCAGGCCGCGGATCGCGACGTTCGTACCTTCGCCGGTAATGTCGCGCGTGATCGTGATGCCGGGAATCCGGTTGAAGGATTCGGCGATATTGGTGTCGGGAAACTTGCCGATGTCTTCCGCGAAGATCGAATCGCTGAAATTGGACGATTCTCGCTTGGCGACGGTCGCCTTGGCGAGGCTGCTGCGATAGCCGGTAACGACGATTTCGGTGGAGGCGCCATTGTCGGGCGCGATCGTGGCGGGCGGCGTTACTTGACCTGCCTGACCAGTTGGCCCAGGCGCCGACGTGGTTTGAGCCTGTGCCGGTGGCGCTATCATCACCGGAAGGGCGACTGCAGCGAGCAGAGTGAAGCGGAACGAGCTTGCGCGATTCTTCCGGTACATAAGTGATCCTCTCCCTTCGCCGCTCTTGGGCGGCTTCTTGTCTGCGATTTGGTATGATGGGTAGCGCTACCACCTGTCAAGCCGGTTAGGGTTTATATGATAAATTGGTCAGATAGGCTTGCAATTTGGGCCTGATCAGTGACAAGTTCCTTCTAATCAGACAGAGCGTCGGAGGGAGAATGCGCGACGTGGGAGGAGAGGCTATTCCTATCGTTCCGGCGAAAGCGGGCACCACGCGGCTTTATGCGCAACTGGCGGACCGGATCGCGAAGCAGATCCTCCTTGGGCAATATAAAGTCGGAGATCGGCTTCCGTCCGAACGCGAGCTAGGCCAGGCCTTCGAGGTTTCGCGTCCCACGATCCGCGAGGCGATTATCGCGCTGGAGCTCGACGGCCTCGTCGAAGTCCGCGTGGGATCCGGCGTTTACGTTCGCTCGCAGACGCGGCGGACCGGCAAACCGACGATGCTCGGCGTCGGGCCATTCGAATTGCTGGAAGCACGCCGGGCGATCGAGGGCGAGGCCTGCGCCCTGGCGGCCGAGCGGATGACCGATGAAGATTGTCAGACACTCCAACGGCTGCTGGACGAGATGATCGCGGCGGGGGACGACGTTCCCACGGCCGAACGCGCGGATTGGCAATTCCATCTGGCGATCGCGCGCATCACGCAGAACAGCGCGATGGCCTCGGCCGTCGAGGCTTTGTGGGAGGCGCGGTTCGCGTCGCCTCAGCAGCAACTGCTTGCCGACAAGGCGCATGACGCCGGCGTGGTGCCGCGGGTCGGCGAACATAGGGCGATCCTGGAAGCGCTGCGGACGCGGGACCCCGCGCAGGCGAAGACGGCGATGCGGCTGCACATCACGCGCGTACTGGACGAGATTATCGTCGCGACGGAGGTGCGCGAAGCGGCGCTGCTTTCGGAAAGAATGCAGGCGAGGCGGCGCATGTTTCATCTCGAATAACAAACGGCTTCGGCCATCCGCGCACGGCGGATGGCGACATGTTCATTGGCTTCATTATAGGAAATCCTGTGCCCAAGATCATATCCGCGCGCGTCATCGTGACCTCGCCGGGACGCAATTTCGTGACGCTCAAGATCGAAACCGACGAAGGCGTCTACGGCCTGGGCGACGCAACCCTGAACGGGCGTGAGCTGGCGGTTAAATCCTATCTGGAGGACCATGTCCTTCCCTGCCTGATCGGCCGCGACGCGCACCGGATCGAGGATATCTGGCAGTTCCTCTACAAGGGCGCTTATTGGCGGCGCGGACCTGTCACCATGTCGGCGATCGCCGCGGTCGATACGGCTTTGTGGGACATCAAGGGCAAGATCGCCAACCTGCCCCTCTATCAATTGCTCGGCGGCGCCAGCCGTGAAAGCGTGATGGTCTATGGTCATGCCAACGGCAAGGACATCGACGAGACGATCGCCAATGCCTTGCTCTACCAGAAGGAGGGCTACAAGGCGATCCGGATCCAGTCGGGCGTACCCGGCCTGGCCTCGACCTACGGCGTGTCCAAGGACCGCTATTTCTACGAGCCCGCCGACGCCGATCTTCCGACCGAGAATGTCTGGTCGACCGAGAAATATATGCGCTCGGTCGTGCCTTTGTTCGAAAAAGCGCGGGAGGCGTTGGGCTGGGACGTGCACCTGCTGCACGATATCCATCACCGGCTGACTCCGATCGAGGCTGGGCGCCTCGGCAAGGATCTCGAGCCCTATCGCCCCTTCTGGCTGGAGGATGCGACGCCGGCCGAGAATCAGGACGCGTTCCGCCTGATCCGCCAGCACACGACCACGCCGCTCGCGGTGGGCGAGATCTTCAGTTCGATCTGGGATTGCAAGGCGCTGATCGAAAACCAGCTGATCGATTATATCCGCGCGACCGTGGTCCATGCCGGCGGCCTGACCCATCTGCGCCGCATCGCCGCGCTCGCCGATCTCTATCAGGTCCGCACCGGCTGCCATGGCGCGACCGACCTCTCGCCCGTGTGCATGGCGGCGGCGCTCCATTTCGACCTGTCGGTGCCCAATTTCGGCGTGCAGGAATATATGCGCCACACGCCCGAGACCGACGCGGTCTTCCCCCATGCCTACACCTTCGCGAACGGCGCGATGCACCCGGGCGACAAGCCCGGCCTCGGCGTCGATCTCGACGAAGTGCTCGCCGCCCAATATCCCTACAAGCGCGCCTTCCTGCCGGTGAACCGGCTCGAAGACGGCACGATGTTCAACTGGTGATGGCGGCCGCCGGTCTCGGGGCGAAGCCAGCGGGACGCGTCCGCTGGGCGATTTGCGTCCTGCTCTTTTCAGCGGTCGTGCTGAGCTATGTCGATCGGCTGGTCTTGCCCGTGCTCAAGCCGACGCTGCAGGCCGATTATGGCTGGAGCGAGCAGGGCTATGGCTATGTCAACGTCACCTTCCAGGCGGCCTATGGCATCGGCTTTCTGTTCTTTGGGCGGCTGATCGACAGGATCGGCGCCAAGGCCGGCTATCTCCTCGCGATGGGGATGTGGACCGTCGCCCACGTCATGCAGGCCTTCTTCACTTCGACCGTCGGTTTCGCGCTGGCGCGCATCCCGCTCGCGATCGGGGAATCGGGCACCTATCCGGCGGCGCTTGCCGCCGCGTCCGAATGGTTTCCGAAGCGGGAACGCGCGCTGGCGATCGGCATCTTCAACGCCGGCGCCAATGTCGGCGCGATCGTCACGCCGCTGATCGTCCCCGCCTTGACCTTGTGGTTCGGCTGGCAGAGCGCCTTCTGGGGCACGGGCCTGCTCAACCTCGTCTGGATCGCCTGCTGGATCGCCTTCTACCGCCGCCCGCGCGCGCATCCCCGCATCACGCCGGAGGAGATCGCCTATATCGAGGCCGATCCGCCGATCGAGCAAAAGGTCGTGCCGTGGCGCCGCCTGCTCGCGACCCGCCAGGCCTGGGCCTATATGGCCGGCCGCTTCCTGATCGATCCCGTCTGGTGGATGTTCCTGTTCTGGCTGCCGGACTTTCTGCACAAGCGCTACGGCATCGATCTCAAGGGCTTCGGTCCGCCGTTGGTGGCGATCTACATCATCGCCGATTTCGGCTCGATCGCCGGAGGCTATGCGTCATCGCGGATGCTGGCGCGTGGCTTCAGCGCCAACCGTGCGCGCAAGCTGGCCATGCTCGGCTGCGCGATCATCGTCATGCCGGTTGCCTTCGCCGCCTTCGCGCCGAGCGCCTGGATGGCGGTCGGCCTGATCGGGCTCGCCTGCGCCGGCCACCAGGGCTTTTCGAGCAATCTCTTCTCGATGCCCGCCGACCTTTATCCGCGTTGGGCGCAAGGCTCGATCGTCGGCCTGGGCGGCTTTGCCGGCGCGGCCGGCGGAATGCTGATGTCGACCTATGCCGGCTGGGTATTGCAGACGATCGGCAGCTATACGCCGATCTTCCTCTTCTGCGGCATCGCCTATCTGCTGGCGTTGTTGGTCGTCCACCTTATCAATCCCGGCTATGCGCCCGTCAGCAAGTTTGGCCTGTCCGAAAGCCCCCAATGACCCATAAGCTCGCGCTCCATCCCGATCGCCTGTTTCCGGCGGACGAACGCACCCGGTCGATCGCGCGCGCGCTCTATGCGCCGATCAAGGACTTGCCGATCGTCAGTCCGCACGGCCATACCGATCCCGCCTGGTTCGCCTATGATCAGCCTTTCGCCAATCCGGCCGAGCTGCTGATCGTCCCGGACCATTATGTCTTCCGCATGCTCTATTCGCAGGGCGTGCGGCTGGAGGATCTGGGCGTTCCGACCGTCGACGGCAGCCCGACCGAGCAGGATCCGCGCAAGATCTGGACGATCTTCGCCGATCATTATCACCTGTTCCGCGGCACGCCCTCGCGCGCCTGGCTCGACTGGGTTTTCGTCGAGGTGTTCGGGCTCGACGTCAGGCTCGAACCCGCGACCGCCAATCTCTATTATGAGACGATCGAGGCCGCGCTGAAGACGCCCGCTTTCCGGCCGCGCGCCTTGTTCGAACGCTTCAATATCGAGGTGATCGCCACCACCGAAAGCCCGCTCGATTCACTGGAGCATCATAAGGCGATCCGGGAGAGCGGGTGGAAGGGCCGCGTCGTCACGGCATACCGTCCCGATCCGGTGATCGATCCCGAGACGATCGGGTTCGCGGACAATCTGGCGCGCTTCGGCGCAATTGCGGGCGAGGATGTCGCGACCTGGGACGGCTATCTGCGCGCGCATGAAAATCGCCGCGCTTTCTTCCGCGCGGCGGGCGCGACCTCGACCGACCATGGCCATCCCACCGCCTTCACCGCCGATCTGCCGCGCGCCGAATGCGAGGCGCTCTACGCCAAGGTACGCACCGGCAATGCCAATTTCGCGGATGCGGAGCTGTTTCGCGGCCAGATGCTGACCGAGATGGCGCGCATGTCGATCGACGACGGCATGGTGATGCAGCTCCACCCGGGCGCATTCCGCAGCCACAATCCGGGCGTGCTCGCCCGTTTCGGGCGCGACAAGGGCGCGGATATCCCGATGCCGACCGAATATGTGCGCAATCTGAAGCCACTGCTCGACCGGTTCGGCAACGACCCCCGCCTGACCCTGATCCTGTTCACGCTCGACGAGGATGTTTACAGCCGCGAGCTCGCGCCGCTTGCCGGGCATTATCCGGTGCTGCGGCTGGGGCCGCCCTGGTGGTTCCACGACAGTCCGGAGGGCATGCGCCGCTTTCGCGAGCGGGCGACCGAGACCGCCGGTTTCTACAACACGGTGGGCTTCAACGACGATACGCGCGCCTTCCTTTCGATCCCCGCGCGCCACGACGTCGCGCGGCGGATGGACTGCGCCTTCCTTGCCCGCCTCGTCGCCGAACACCGGCTGGAAGAGGATGAGGCGCATGAGGCCGCGCGCGCTTTGACTTATGACCTCGTAAAGGCCGCTTACCAATTATGATCCTGCTCGATCCCGTTACTGCAAGCACGCTTCCAGCCTCAGTCACCCGCCCGAAATATGATCGCGACCAGGTCAGGACCGGCGTCGTCCACCTCGGCCTGGGCGCATTCCACAAGGCGCACCAGGCGATGATATTCGAGGCCGCGCTCGATAGCGGCGACCTGCGTTGGGGCGTGCTCGGCGCCTCGCTGCGGTCGCGCGGCGTGCGCGACCAGCTTGCGCCGCAAGGTGCGCTCTACACCGTCAACGTGCGCGATGGCGCGGAGGTGCGGACGCGGCTGGTGGGAGCGCTGCAAGGCGTGCTGGTCGCGCCCGAGGATCCCGCGCGGCTGGTCGAGGCGATGGCGGCGGCGGAGACGCATATCGTCACGCTCACCGTGACCGAGAAAGGCTATAAGCTCGATCCCGCGGCGGGCGCGCTGATCCACGACGATCCCGATCTGGCGGCGGACCTCAAATCCCTGGAAAAGCCCCGTACCGCGCCCGGCTTCATCGTCGCCGCTCTGGCGAAACGGCGCGCGGCTGGGCTCAGGCCGTTCACGACCATCTCGTGCGACAATCTGCCGAATAACGGCAAAAGGCTGCGCGAGGCGGTGCTCGCTTTGGCCGGGCATCACGACGTGGATTTGCGCGACTGGATCGCGGCCGAAGGCGCTTTCCCCGAAACGATGGTCGACCGGATCGTGCCCGCGACCGAGGAAGCCGATATCGGGGTACTGGAGGCGCAGATCGGGGTGACCGACCGGGCCATGGTCAAGACCGAGCCCTTCACCCAGTGGGTGATCGAGGACAAATTCGCGGGCGAGCGGCCCGATTTCGCGGCGTTCGGCGTGCAGCTGACCGATGCGGTCGCGCCATGGGAAGCGGCCAAATTGCGCCTGCTCAACGGCGCGCATTCGGGCATCGCGTACTTGGGCGGACTGGCGGGGATCGAGTTCGTCCACGAATTCGTCGCCTTGCCCGCCGGACGCGCCTTCGTCGAAGCGTTGTGGGATGAAGCGGCGGAGACTTTGTCGCCGCCATCGGGGCTGGATGTGCCGGCCTATCGCACCGCCTTGATGGCGCGTTTCGCCAATAGCGCGCTCAATCACCGCAACCGCCAAATCGCGATGGACGGCTCGCAGAAGCTGCCGCAGCGGCTGCTGGCGCCGATCCTGGCGCGTCTGGAGCAGGGCAAGAAGGTCGATGCGCTCGCGCTTGCGGTCGCGGCATGGATGCGCTGGCAGGAGGGTGTCGACGATAGCAAGGCGGCTTTCGTGGTCGATGACCCGCTCGCGCCGCGCACCGCGGGTTCTGGGAACCTGACACCTGGCGGCGCGGTGGCGGGCTTGCTGGCGATCGATGCGATCTTTCCGCCCGAACTCGCCGAGCATGACGGGTTCCGCAGGACGCTGACCGGCGCGCTTTCGGCGCTGCGGGAGAAGGGTGCGCGCGCCACGATCGAGGACAGGTTCGGATGATCATCACGCGGCGCGGGGTCATGGCAGGGGGCGCCGCGCTGGCGCTGGCATCGCGCCTCAACGCCGCGCCGGCGGGCAGTCTCGACGCGATTGCGGCGTCGAAAGGCCGCCATTTCGGCTCCGCGATCGGCATGGGACAATATCCGGATGCGCGATATCGCGCGCTGATCGAGGCCGAATGCGGCGTGATCGTGCCCGAAAACGAGCTCAAGATGCACGCCATCCACCCCGATGGACCCGACGCTTTCGACTTCGGCAAGGCCGATATTCTGGTCGATTATGCGACCCAGCACGGGCTGCTGGTACGCGGCCACAACCTTCTCTGGCACCATCCGCAGGCGATGCCCAAATGGTCCGAGACCTATGATTATGGTCCGAAACCGGGCGAAAAGGTCGCCGAGATCCTCACCAATCATGTCGAAACGACGTGCAAACGCTATGCCGACAAGATCTTCACCTGGGATGTCGTCAACGAAGCGGTCGACAACAAGACCGGGGTGATGCGCGAGACTGCTTTTTCGAAGGCGATGGGCAGTCCCGAAGCCGTGCTCGACCTCGCCTTCCACACCGCCAGCGCGGCGGTTCCGAAATGCGAATTGGTCTATAACGATTATATGAGCTGGGACAGCGAGCTGCACTGCGGCGGCGTGCTCCATCTGCTCGAAGGATTCCGCAAGCGCGACGTGCCGGTCGATACGCTCGGCCTGCAAAGCCATTTGAGCGCGCGGCAGGGCGCGGAGCGGGGCGGCTTCGGCCCCTCGCAGGAGAAGGCCTGGCGCGGCTTCCTCGATGCCGTGACGGGCATGGGCTACAAGCTCCAGATCACCGAATATGACGTCAACGACGCCGCCCTCCAGGGCGATGCCGACGCGCGCGACAGCGCGGTCGCGGAGCTCACGCGCGCCTATCTCGACTGCACCTTGTCCTACCGCCAAGTCAGCGTGGTGATGGTGTGGGGAATGAGCGACCGTTATTCCTGGCTGCAGCACAACAAGACCAAGCGCGAGGACGGCCTGCCGCTCCGCTGCTGCCCCTATGACAGCGAGTTCAAGCCGCACCCGATGCGCGAGGCGATCGCGGCGTCGCTCGGCGAGGCGAAGGCGCGGACGTGAGTGACAGCCCGCTCCCGTGGAGACGGGAGAGGGCCAAGAAAAAAGTAGGAGAGAGCCATGAAGGCCTGGATATTGGTGGGGGCGCTTGCACTGGCGCAGATGGCCTCTGCCGCCACGCCGCCCGCGCATTGGGTGGCGAGCTGGGGTTCGGCACAGCAGATCCCCGAGGATCACAACCTCCTCCCCGCCGCCGACATGCAGGACGCGACCTTGCGGCAGGTCGTCCACCTCTCGCTCGGCGGATCGAAGCTGCGCATACGCTTCTCCAATGCGTTCGGGACGCAGGCGCTGACGATCGACGCGGCGCATGTCGCGCGCTCCGCCGACAAGGCGAGCGCGAAGATTCTGCCCGATACCGATCGCGTGCTGACCTTCGACGGGCGGCCCTCCATCTCGATTCCGCCCGGCGCGGACTATCTGTCCGATCCGGTCAGCCTGGACGCGCCCGCGCTTGGCAACCTCACCATATCGATCCACCTGCCCCAGGCGCCCGTGGGCGAGACCGGGCATCCGGGGTCGCGCGCGACCTCTTATTATGTCCATGGCGATCACACCGCCGATGCCGATCTGCCGGGCGCGAACCATGTCGACCATTGGTATCAGCTCACCGGGGTGGAGGTCGTCGCTCCGCCCACCGCCGCGACGGTCGTCGCGTTCGGGGATTCGATCACCGACGGGCATGGCGCGACCACCAATGGCGACGATCGCTGGCCCGATATCCTGGCGGCGCGGCTCCAGGCTTCGGCGAAAACGCGCACGCTCGCGGTGGTGAATGTCGGCATCGGCGGCAATCACCTGCTGACCGACGGGCTCGGCCCCAATGCGCTCGCGCGTCTGGACCGCGACGTGTTCGCGCGGCCCGGCGCCAGGACGATGCTGATCCTCGAAGCAGTCAACGATCTCGGCAAATTGAGCCGCGAGGAGGTGCGCACGCGCGAGATGCATGCGAGCCTCGTCGCCGATCTGATCGCCGCCTACCGCCAGATGATCCTGCGCGCGAAGGCGCAAGGCGTGAAGGTGATCGGCTGCACGCTCACGCCTTATATCGGGTCGGATTATTACCATCCCGACGCCGCGAGCGAGGCGGATCGCGTCGCGCTCAACAGCTGGATCCGCACTAGCGGCCTGTTCGATGTGGTGGTCGATTTCGACAAGGCGATCCGCGATCCCGCCCATCCCGAACGCATGCTGCCCGCTTATGACAGCGGGGATCATCTCCATCCCTCGGCGGCGGGTTACAAGGTGATGGCCGACATGATTCCGCTGGAGGTACTTCGCTGATGCGCCCATTTCTTTTTGCCGCTCTGTCGGTCGGCGCGGCCTTGCTCGCCGGCCCCTCGCTCGCGCGCGATATCGCCTTCACCTTCGACGATCTGCCCGCCCATTCGGCGCTGCCGCCCGGCGTCACGCGGCTGCAGGTCGCGCAGGGGGTGATCGCCGCGCTCAAGGATGCCGGCGTGCCGTCGGTCTATGGCTTCATCAACGGCGCCCTGCTCGAGCGCGAGCCCGGCACCGACGCGGTGCTGAAGGCGTGGCGCGATGCGGGTTTCCCGCTCGGCAACCATGGCTGGGCGCATCTGGGCCTTAGCAAGATCGACGAGGCGACGTTCGAAAGCGAGCTCACCCGCAACGAACCGATCTCGCAGAATCTCGCCGGCGGCACCGACTGGCACTGGTTCCGCTTCCCGTTCCTCGACGAGGCCTATGCCGATCCTGCCAAGCGCGCCGCCTCGCGCACCTGGCTCGCCGCGCACGGCTACAAGATCGCCGCGGTCACCGCGAGCTTCGCCGATTATGCCTTCAACGAACCTTATGCCCGCTGCGTCGCCAAGGACGACCATGCCGCGATCAGGGAATTGGAGCAGGCCTATCTCGACGCCGCCACCGACAGCATCCGCCTGTCCGAACAGGTCGAAAAGGCGCAGTTCGGCCACACCCCGCCCGATATCCTCCTCATGCATATCGGCGCGTTCGACGCGCACATGCTCCCGCGCCTGCTCGCGCTCTACAAGGATGCCGGCTTCCGCTTCGTGCCGCTCGATCAGGCCGCGCTCGACCTCGACAATGTCGGGCTGGTCGATCCCCGTTTGCCCCCGCTGCCGGGGCGCACGATGGGCGATGCGGCGTCGAACGCCCGGCTCGCCCATATCGGCACGCTCTGCGCCTGACCGATACCGGATACGCTCAGGGAACGGTCCGCACCTCAAGCCCCATGTCGTCGATCAGCCAGCGCGGCAGCTTTTCCGCTTCCGCCGTTTTGCGTTCGGGGAAGCTTTTTTCGCATTTGCTGCACCAGCGCCGCTCGATGTGGGAGGGCGCATAGCTACGCCTCAGGCAGTCCGGACAGACGAAGCTCCGCGCCGGACCGGACCCCCGGAATTTGCCATAATGGTCGAGCTCCAGGCGGGATTTATGACGCATGGCGATCAAGACAAGAATCGGCGCCACGATCAACACCGCGGCACCCAGGCAAGCGATCAGCAGAATTAGTCGGTCGTCCAGGTCGAAAAACGCGATTGCGTCCATCATAGGTTTCGTCGGCAATCAGCTAGAGAGCAGGGGCTGCCGACGAACGGATCGATCCTGCGGCCGGTCCGCTCACCCGCCGCGAAGATTCAGCTGTTCGCCAGCTCGCGACCGATACTGCTGCGTACCTCGCCGGCGCGCAATGCAAATCCTGCCGTGCGAATACGATCGGTATCCTAACCAGCTCTCCAACTCCGAAGCCGGCGCCGCGCGCCGAAGCCCGGCCGGTCGGATCAGCCGCAGGGAGCCTTTTCGCTAGGTCCATGAAATTCGATCAGCATGCCCAGATCGTCGAGCGTCGGTGCCAGGAAGGACGACCCCCAAAGTCCCGCATAATTTTCCAGCTTACGCTCGTAGCCGCGCTCGACCCAACGTTGCGCGCGCCCCAGGTCCGCGGCGAGGAAGCTGACGCCCAGAATGCGCGGGCCGCTCTTCGCCAGCGTGTCCGCGGCCAGGCCCGGCCCGTCGGGGCGCAGCATCAGCAGGGCGGTCGGCCCGATCGGCACGCAAAAGCCGGACGCGCCCGCCGCCGCCAGCCGCACCGGCTTGGCCCCGCCATAGCCCATATGTTCGAGCTGCTTGCGGTCGCTCTCCGGGTCGCTCGATATCAGCCAGATCGCCGATAAAGCGCGCACGCTGTTCGGATGCTCGCGCGTCACCTGATGGTCGCCGGCGTTGGTCGGATCGGCCTGGTCGGGCGCGTAATCGGCCTTGTAGTCGATGAAGAAGGTACCGTTCGACAGCGGCTGGCGATCGAATGCGAACAGATGCCAGCCCGGCTTCGCGCTGTCGGGGCCGGCGAACATCGGCGTGACCGGATAGCCCAGCGCCTGGAGCGACGTTCGGATAGCATCCACCCCGGCCGATCGAAAGCCGAAGCTATGCGCGCCGGGCTGTTCCTTCAGTGCGAGCCGGTCTTCCTTCGCTCCGGGATCGAATTCGGGATTGGGGCGCGTCACGCCCAACAGCTCGACGAAGCTCGTGTCCGAAAAGCGGATATAGCGATTGGCGACTCCGTTTGGATCGTGGCCGGGGCGCACCTGGAAGCCCAGCTTCACCGCCATGATCGCGGTCGCCTCGTCGATCGAGCGGCCCCACAGCAGGATATGATCGAGGCGGGTCGGCGGGGTGGGAGCGGCGGAGACCAAAGGGGCGGCGGCGGAAAGCGCGAACGCAAGCGTCATGAGCGAAAGGGTTGGCCGCACGCGATTCTCTCCCGGGTTTTGATCGAGCGATTTTAGGAGATCGGAACGGAGGATCAATGAGTGTTGGGACCGGAATGAGGTGAACCGTTCGAGCGGAATGCCGTCGATATCGCCTTTGTTTTCTCGCACCGCTCAAGCGTTCGCATCGGTCGTTCGCGTGATCCTGCGGAAACCGTGATCGCCGTTGCCGGCTCCGAAGACGCTCGCGCAGCCCGCCGCCGCGCAGAAAATTTTCGCCGCATGTCACAACCGCAACCGCTGACTCGTCCTGGTATGTGGCGGCCGGACATCTCACCGGCGCGATCCGCCACGTGAGGAGGAAGAGATGAACAAAAGTGCGAGCCTCGTGACGCTCAAGGCAAAGCCCGGCCAACGCGAGGAGGTCGGTCGCATCTGGGAAAAATATGCACGCGACTATGTCAGGGGGAGTGGGTTCGCCTTCTACTATTGCTTCGATGACAATGACCCGGACAGGATCATCGTGTTCGGATTGGGGGATCAAGCCAGCATGCAGGCATTCGCTCAGCAACCCTGGTTCCCCGATTATCAGCGGGAAACGAGCGCTTTGCTCGCGGAACCGGGCGAGATCCGCTCCGCAACACCGCGATTTATGAAGGAGGCCGAGGCCTTGATCGGTTCAAGCTGATTCAGCTTGAACCGTGGATCAGGCTCCAGTCGCGCTGTTCGACGGGCAGGGCTTGGGGTACGGTCCCCAAGCCCCTTGCCGCGTTCGGCCCAAACCACCCGATTTCAGCCCAACCTGGATGCGAGTGACGCTATGACAACGACAATCGACGGGAAAGTGATCGGCTGGCTCACGTCAGACCTTCGCTCCACCGCTGCCGCACCCAAGCAAGGCGACGAAGGCGCGCCTGATGCGTGGCTCGAACTGGCATCCGAATATGACGAGGGGCTGGCCGGCATCCAGGCCGGCGATTCACTGGTCATTCTCACCTGGCTGCACGAAGCCCGGCGGGACGTCCTGAAAGTGCATCCAAGAGGGGATGCCGATCAACCGATCAAGGGTGTCTTCGCGACCCGATCCCCGCACCGGCCAAATCCGATCGGACTCCATGAGGTGTATGTGCGCGCGATCGAGCAGGGTCGGATAAGGGTGGGTCCCATCGAAACGATCGACGGAACGCCTGTGCTGGATATCAAGATATCCCTCCGTTCGGATGACGGTGCGTAGGCGGGCGGTTTCTGTCGCCTCGCGCTCGCACTACGGTACAGTGCGCTTATACCCAGGAATATAGGCGCACTGAACCGCAGTTATTCGGTCGGCGTCAGGCCCAGGAAGTATCAAAAAAGCTGAATAGGAAATGCCAGGAATCGGTGCTGATCATATCGTCACACTCCAAAAGTGCAGTCCATAGGTGTCGCAAGGGGTGCAAATATCAATATGAGCGAAACGTTGTTTCCATGATTATCATTTGCGTTCGCGCATACTAACCTGGTTTTGGGAACGGACGTATTCCGAAGGGACTCCGCCTCCGGCCGCGCTTATTTTCGCGGCGGCTTCCGCAAACCAACCATGCGCCCCATTGCGCCACCACCGCGCGGCCCGCGCACAACGATGCCGGCGGCAACCAATCCATTGATAATTCGCGGGAATTTCTCAGAGTTGGTCATGGCATCATTAGCAGATCGCAATAGGCCCGCCTTGCACATTTTTGCTCTTTCGGTCTTCGGCCGCGCTGGCGGCGGGCTTAATTCGTGGGAATGTTTTGCTCGCGTCGGCCCCTGGCGGTCATGCGGAGAATGCCGATCTTAATCTCTGCAAGATGTGCGGTGAAAAGGATTGCCATTGCGGCACCGCAATTTCCATTTGCATAGCTAAACGGTTATCAAACTTTTGGCAATACCTCGGGAGCCTCTGCCGATCATGCTTGACTCGCATAACTCCACGGTTATACGAATCAATAGCCAGACGGTTATGAGTCTGGCCACAGGAAAGGATCGGCAATGAAAATCAAGCTCACCACCGTGTATGTGAATGACCAGGAACAGGCGCTGCGTTTCTACACCGGGACGCTTGGGCTTGTGAAAAAGGCGGATTTCACCAATGGCCCGTTCCGTTGGCTCACGGTGGTATCGCCCGAGGATCCGGAGGGGACCGAATTGCAACTCGCGGCAAACGGCGAACCAGCGGCGAAAGCCTTTCAGGCGCACCTTTACGAAGGTAATCGGCCGGCGATCAATTTCTTCACCGACGACGTGCAGGCCGATTATGACCGTCTCGCGGCGACGGGGGCCGAGTTTAAGCTTGGACCGACGGATACGCCCGGATCGAAGATCGTCCAGCTGGATGATGGCTGCGGCAATATCGTGCAGATCACGCAGCTGATGTCCTGGTCCAGCTAGAGTCTGGCAAGTGGACCAAGCCCCCGACATGCTCTTCAAAGCGCTCGCCGACCCAAGTCGGCGGGCGCTGTTCGAGCGGCTGTGCCGGGATGGCGAGCAGACAGTCGGATCGCTGACCGCCCATTCGGGTATTTCGCAGCCGGCGGTCTCCAAGCACCTCCTGCTGCTGAGGGAAGCCGGTCTCGTTAGAGTCCGTGCGGAGGGGCGGCACACGCACTACAGTGCCCAGGTCAGCGCGCTCGAACCTCTTCTCGACTGGACGAGCAAGATGGCCAGGTTTTGGCAGACGCGGTTCGATTTCCTCGAAGACGTCCTGAAGCGAATGGATCAGTAACCGATCGCATAAATCGCAAGGGCCCGGAAGCTAGGTGTACCGTCGCCGTAATTGCGTAATTACCATACCTTGCCCTCGTCGCCGGCCCGCCGAAAGCATGGCAGGGGGATCAAGCAGCGATAGCCAGCTGCCGCCGCCGCATCGCCGCGCCGACTGCTCCAAAGCCCGCCAGCATCAGCGTCCACGCCGCCGGCTCGGGTACCGCGCCGGCATACGCGAAGTTGCTCAGCGATGAGACCGAGAAGTCCGTCGAATGCGGCCCGTGGCCGCTCGCATCGACGACATAGCCTTTGCCGACCCAATTGATCGTGTTGGCGAAATCCGCACTCGCATGGTTGTCGCCGAAGTAGATGCTCGCCGACGACTCGCCCGCGGAAACCTGCCCGAACACCCCGAGGGTAAACTCGGTGCCGTAAATGAACGGCACGGCGAACATCACGTCCTCGCTGATCATCTTGGTGACGTCCTGACCATGGTCGCCCCAGCCATAGCTCCAGTTCTTCTGCTCGAACTCTCCGTATTCGATATTGAGGCTCGGTATCAGCGGCGGGTTTGCCGCGACGAAGGCGTCGTACGACGGGATACCGGCGCCGAGGTCTAAAAGCCCGGCGTGGTTCTTGAACACTTCGACCCCGAAGCCGCTGCTGGCGCCGTAATTGCCCAGGGCGGCGAGGGTGCCCTCGACGTGGACGGCAAATATCCAGATGCCGGAGGTGCCGGTCAGGCCGGAATTGTCGATGGTGATATTGTCGTTCCAGCCGCCATTAGCCTGTGCTCCGGCGAAATAGGTTGCGGTCGAGGCGTGATTCTCGGCGCTGAGGTGGATCGTGCCGACGCTCGCAGTGCCGGTGGCGGTGTTGGTGAAGGCGCCCGGCGCGGCCACGATCGGCCCGGTGGAGCTGGTCGTCAGGGTGGCATGGGACGCCGCGCCGGTACCTGCCGACGTCGCCTCCCCACAGGTCCGGTCGGGACCTGTCACACCGATGCGGCCGCCGGCGTTTTCGAAAGTGCCGAGTGTGGAGCCCGAACAGGCGCTGACATATCCGTGCCCGCTGGCGAGCGTGGATTGTCCTCCACTGGCGAGAGCTGGTGCGGCTGAGCTAAGCGCCAGCGCGGCAAGCAGTGCGGGCCGTATCATATCGAATCTTCCCCAAATTAAGTGACTGCTCGCTATTGTTCGCTATTGTTGGATATCCTTGGGCGTTTGTTACGCGTCCGTAAAGGATGAACTTCAGAGACTCTCGGTTACCGCGATTGACGCTGGCATCATGCTGTCGACGACCGTTTCCCCGGCCACGCAACCTACATCCGCTCGCTAATCCGCCTTCCTTGCCTTTCGCGCCCAGTGGCGCTAATGGCGCCCCCGATCGTTCCGACACGAACGTGAAGATAAGCGAACACCGGGATGGTGGGCGCTGAGCTGGCCGACGAGGTTTCGTCCGCCGGCTCGTTTCGCGTTGTGTCGGTTATTTTGAGGGTTTGAACGCATGTTCGACAGTCTGAGCGACCGGCTTGGTGCAGCCTTCGACCGCTTGCGCGGCCGTGGTGCGCTGACCGAAGCCGACGTGCGCGGCGCGATGCGTGAGGTGCGGATCGCCCTGCTCGAAGCCGACGTCGCTTTGCCGGTCGTCCGCCAGTTCGTCGATGCCGCGACCGAGAAGGCCGTCGGCGCGGACGTGCTGCGGTCGGTCACGCCGGGGCAGATGGTCGTCAAGATCGTCCATGACGCGCTGGTCGAGATGCTGGGCGCGGATTCGTCCGAACTCGATCTGGCCGTTACCCCGCCCGCGGTCGTGATGATGGTCGGCCTGCAAGGCTCGGGCAAGACGACCACCACCGCCAAGATCGCCAAGCGGCTGAAGGAGCGCGGTGCCAAGAAGGTGCTGATGGCGTCGCTCGACGTCAATCGTCCGGCCGCGCAGGAGCAGCTCGCCGTGCTCGGCACGCAGGCTGACGTCGCGACCTTGCCGATCGTCGCGGGGCAGACGCCCGTCCAGATCGCGCAGCGCGCGCTGCAATCGGCGAAGCTGCAGGGCTATGACGTGGTCATGCTCGACACCGCCGGGCGTTTGCACGTCGATCAGGCGCTGATGGACGAGATGAAGGCGGTCGCGGACATCGCGCAGCCGCACGAAATCCTGCTGGTGGTCGATGCCCTGACCGGCCAGGACGCGGTCAACGTCGCGACCAGCTTCTCCGAACAGGTGCCGCTGACCGGCGTGGTGCTGACCCGCATGGATGGCGATGCGCGCGGCGGCGCGGCGCTCTCGATGCGCGCGGTCACCGGCAAGCCGATCAAGTTCGCGGGCACGGGCGAGAAGCTGGATGGGCTCGAGGGCTTCCATCCCGAGCGCGTCGCCGGCCGCATCCTGGGCATGGGCGACGTGGTCAGCCTGGTCGAGCGCGCGGCCGAGACGATCAAGGTCGAAGATGCGGAGCGCATGGCGCAGCGCATGGCGGAGGGGAAGTTCGACATGAACGACCTGCGCGCCCAGCTCGATCAGATGAAGCGGATGGGTGGCCTGTCAGGTCTTGCCGCGATGCTGCCGGGCGTGAAGCAGGTGAAGCAGGCGATGGCCAACGGCGCCGCCGACGACAAGGTGCTGGTGCGGATGGACGCGATCATCGGATCGATGACGGTCAAGGAACGCGCCCGCCCCGAACTGCTCCAGGCCAAGCGCAAGATCCGGATTGCCAAGGGCTCCGGCACCAATGTGCAGGACGTCAACAAGCTCCTGAAGATGCATCAGGAGATGGCGACCATGATGAAGAAGATGAAGAAGATGGGCGGTCTTTCGAAGATCGCGGCCATGTTCGGAAAGGGTGGAGGCGACCTCGATGGCCTGATGGGCGGCGCGGGGCTTCCGCCCGGCGGCCTGCCTGGAATGCCGGGCCTGCCCGGCGCCGGCGGCGGCCCGCAGGGCCTTCCTCCCGGCTTCCAGAATTTCCTGAAGAAGAGATGACGCACACTCGTCGCCCCAGCGAAAGCTGGGGCCTCAGGAGGCGAAGGTCCGCCCAGCCTCTTGAGATCCCAGCTTTCGCTGGGATGACGATTACCGAGACGATTTGAAACCGAGTTTGAGAAGAAGGAAGACTAGAAAATGGCAGTTTCCATCCGCTTGTCGCGCGGCGGCGCCAAGAAGCGCCCTTATTACCGCATCGTGGTCGCGGACTCGCGCGCTCCGCGTGATGGTTCGTTCATCGAGAAGATCGGCACCTACAATCCGCTTCTGTCGAAGGACGATGCCAACCGCGTCGTGCTCGACGCGGACCGCGCCAAGCATTGGCTGTCGGTCGGCGCGCAGCCGAGCGACCGCGTCGCCCGCTTCTTCGACGCCGCGGGCGTGAAGGAGCGCGCCGCGCGCAACAACCCGAACAAGGCGGTTCCGGGCGAGAAGGCCAAGGAGCGCGCCGAGGAGCGTGCCGCCAAGGCCGCCGAGGCAGCTGAAGCCGCCGCCGTGCCCGCGCCCGTGGTGGAAGAGCCCGCCCAGGAGGAGACCATCGAGGTGATGGCCGAGGCGATCGAGGAAGCAACGTCCGAGCCGACCGAAGAGGCGACCCAGGTTGCCGAGGCGGTTGCCGAGGAAACGCCGGCCATCGAGGTTGCTGCGGAGGCCGTTGCTGAGGAAGCCCCTGCTGCCGAAGCTTCGGAAGAGGCCACGCCCGCCGACCAGGCGAGCGACGAGGGCGAGTCCGCGCAGGATCCGGCCGAGGGTTCGGTCGAAGCGGCTCCGGCCGAAGGCGCCGAGCACGCGTGAAGCCTGACGCGCCCGTCACGCTCGCCGTCATAACCGGCGCGCACGGCGTGACGGGCGAGGTCCGCCTCAAGCTCTTCACCGGCGATCTGTCGGGCTACCGCTCGTTCAACGGCGGTACGCTCACGATGAAGAGCCTGCGCAACGGCATCGCCCGCTTCGCCGAGGTGCCGGACCGCAATGCGGCCGAACGATTACGGGGCACGGAACTGACCGTGCCCCGGTCGGCCCTGCCGCCCTTGGAAGAGGGCGAATATTATCATGCTGACATCATCGGCCTCGCCTGCGTCTCGACGACGGGCGAGCCGCTGGGCATCGTCGTCGCGATCGACGACTTCGGCGCCGGCGACGTGATCGAGATCGAACGCCCAGACAAGAAACGCTTCATGGTCCCGATGCGCGCACCCGCCGTGCCGGAGTGGGACGACGCGCGGCTGGTCGTGGACGAAGCTTTTATTTCCTGATCCCCACCGTTCGGCCTGAGCTTGTCGAAGGCCTGCCCTTCTTCATCACCGTTGAGAAGGTAAGGACGGCCCTTCGACAAGCTCAGGGCGAACGGGGTTGGATCGTGGCCCGCGCATATGTATATACATCCCGTATATACGGAGCCGTCCCATGAGCGAAGAATATCGCGCCAAGGTGTTCAAGTCGGGCAATTCGGTCGCGCTGCGGCTGCCGAAGGCGCTTGGCCTGAAGGAAGGCGACGAGATGCTGATCGTGCGCGAGGATAAGCCCGGCTTCAAGGTCGAGCCGATCGCGGCGCCGAAGCGCAAGATCGATCTGACGGGCATCTACGGCTCGATTCCGGATCTCAAGCAGTTGACGCCGGAGGATCGGATCATGGAGCCGCGCGAGCTGGACTGGGAAGGAAAGCTGCTCAAGCGTGACTGAGCCGTGCTTCCTGCTCGACTCCAATATTTGCATCTATTTGCTGGAGGGCAAATCGGATGCGACGCGTGATCGCCTGCAGCAGTGCGTTCCGGGCGAGGTCGTAACCTCCGCCGTGGTATTCGCGGAAGTGGTGCGGGGCATTGACCCGAAAGACGGCCGTGCGCTGGAAGCGGCGGGCAGGTTCTTTGGGCTGATCCAGGCGTTGCCCTTCGACCAGGCCGCCGCACAGGCTTATGCGCGCATCCCGTTCCGGCGCGGCCGTTTCGATCGGCTGATCGCCGCGCATGCACTGGCGCTCGGCTTGACGGTCGTCACTGCGAACGAAGCCGATTTCGCCGACGTGCCCGGCCTGCGCGTCGAGAACTGGACCCGCCCATGACCCGCTACGCCATCCTGTCCGATATCCACGGCAATCTGCCAGCGCTCGAGGCGGTGGTGGCGGATGCCGAGGCACAAGGGTGCGACGCGTTCGTCAATCTGGGCGATACATTGTCCGGGCCGCTCTGGCCGAACGAGACGGCGCAATATCTGATGGCGCGCGACTGGCCGACGATCGCGGGCAATCATGAGCGGCAGGTGCTGACGCAGCCGATCGACCGGATGGGCGAGAGCGACCTGTTCGCGCGCAAGCGGCTCACGGTCGAGCAGATCGCCTGGATCGGGAGCCATTCCGCGACGATGGAGCTGACGGCCGACATCTTTCTCTGCCACGGCATTCCGCGCAGCGACCTGATCCACTTCCTCTACACGGTCGACATGTCGGGGCTGCACGATGCGGGCGAGGAGGAGGTCGTCGAGCGCGCGGGTGACCGGAGCGAGCGGCTGATCCTGTGCGGTCATTCGCATATTCCCGGCGAGCGACGGCTGGCCGACGGGCGGCGCGTGGTCAATCCGGGCAGCGTCGGGCTGCAGGCATTCCACGACGACCATCCCTTGCCCTATACGGTCGCGGTCGGCGATCCGCGGGCGCGCTATGCGATCGTCGAGGGGGACGCGGTGACCTTCCGCCAGATCGACTATGATCATCGCGCGGCGGCCACCAAGGCTGAGCGCGAAGGGCGGATGGATTGGGGAATCGGGCTCCGGCTCGGCAAGATGGAGCCGACACGATGACTTTGGGCCCTTTGCTGCTGACCTTGCTGGCGGCCTATCTCGCGGCGGTCGCGTATGGCGCCGTTCGCGCGCGGCGGACGTTTAGGGGCGTCCCCTTGCATGTCGTCCAGGCCTGTCTGGTGCTGATCGCGCCCGTGCTTCTCGTCGCGATCCTGTTCGCGAGCGGCGACGAGGCGGTGGTGCGCGAATGGTGCAAATTGTTCGCCGCCATGCCCCTGCTCGGACTGATCACCCTGATCCTCGCCGACCGCATCGCCGCGCGGGTCGACGCATGAGCTTCGCCGCGACCGTGCTGACGCTCTATCCGGAGATGTTCCCGGGGCCGCTCGGGCAGAGCCTGGCGGGACGGGCGATGGCCGAGGGGCGCTGGTCGCTCGATGCGGTGCAGATCCGCGATTTCGCGACCGACAAGCATCGCTCGGTCGACGACACGCCTGCGGGCGGCGGCGCGGGGATGGTGATGCGCGCCGACGTGCTGGCGGCGGCGATCGATGGATCGGTCAAGCCCGGCATTCCGTTGCTGGCGATGACGCCGCGCGGAAGGCCGCTCACGCAGGCGCGCGTGCGGGATCTGGCGGCGGGGCCTGGGGTCGCGATCCTGTGCGGGCGGTTCGAAGGCATCGACGAACGCCTGTTCGAGGCGCGCGCGATCGAGCCTGTGTCGATCGGCGACTATATCCTGTCCGGCGGCGAGGTCGGCGCGCTGGTGCTGCTCGATGCTTGCGTTCGGTTGCTTCCCGGAGTAATGGGCGCGGCTTCGAGCGGGGACGAGGAAAGCTTCGAAAGCGGCCTCCTCGAATATCCGCATTATACCCGACCGCAAATGTGGGAAGGGCGCACGATCCCCGAAGTGCTGCGATCGGGGGAT
>Ga0207657_10000867_pt1 | contig 31897 bp, 33 predicted proteins | sample KBSC33metaG_FD_184316 | JGI IMG/M metagenome (GOLD analysis project Ga0207657, IMG submission 184316) | Corn rhizosphere microbial communities from Kellogg Biological Station, Michigan, USA - KBS C3-3 metaG (SPAdes) (version 2) | ecosystem: Host-associated > Plants > Roots > Rhizosphere > Soil ...
TAGGAGAGGGTGGTGCCCTTGTTGCGGCTGATGAGGTCGAGCCAGGCGAGCGGGCGGCGGGCGAAATCCTCGGTCTTGAGATAATCGGTCGAGACCTGGTTGGCGACCGGCGAGAGCAGGCAGCCGACCAGGCCCATGTCGTGGTACCAGGGCAGCCAGGAGACGCAGCGGTCCGTGTCGACCACCTCCATGCCGTGGCTGTGCGCGGCGAGATTTTCGAGCAGGCCCCGGTGGGTCACGGCGACGCCGTGCGGGAAGCGGGTCGAGCCGCTCGAATATTGGAGGTAGGCAATGTCCTCCGGCGAGGCCTGCGGCAGCGGCGCGTCAGGTGCCGGCAGTGTGGCGAATTCCTCCCAGACGATGCCCTCGACTCCCGCCGCCTCGGCCGCGGCGCCGGCGAGGCTGGCAAGCTCCGCGGGGTAGAAGAGGCAGGAGGGGTCGGCGCTGTTCAGCTGCACCGTCAGCTGGTCGATATAGGAATCGCGCCCGCCGAAGGAGGTGGGGAGGGGAAGCGGCACCGGCCACGCGCCGGCATAGACCGCGCCGAAGAAGAGGGCGGCGAATTCCGCGCCCGTCTCGGCGATGAGGGCGATGCGGTCTTCGGGCTTCACGCCGCGGGCGATCAGCCGCCGCGCCGCCGCCAGCGCGTCCTCGCGCAGCTCGGCATAAGGATAGGCGCGGACCAGGACGCCGCGCGGATCGTGGAAGTTGAGGCCGCGCACCCCCTTCGCCGCATAATCGAGCGCCTTCCCGAGAGTATCGAAGTCGGCGAAGCGGCGGGGATTGGGGTCGGCGGTCGGTGTCGGCGTCAGGGTTTCCGGCACGATCTCAAGCTACCTCATCGTTTCTGGCCGGACGAATCCGGCGCCACGGCTGCAGCCGGCGGCATGGTAAGCGGGCGTTTATCATCGGGTTCGACTGTGGCACAATCATGGCGCGTGAAAGCTGAACCCCAGCGAAACCCCCGGTTGCCGCTCGACGAGGAGGGGCTCGAGCGCCTCGGCCTTTCCTATGCCGGCCGCTATGCGACGACGCGCGCCAGGCTCGGAGCCTATCTGCGCCGGAAGGTGCGCGAACGGGGCTGGGCGGGGGTTGGGGCGCCACCGGTGGAACGACTGGTCGCCCGCTTCGCAGACCTGGGCTACGTCGACGATCGCGCCTTCGCGAGCGCCAAGGCCTCCTCGCTGCTGCGCCGCGGCTATGGCGAGCGGCGCGTGCGCGACGCCTTGCTCGCGGCCGGGATCGCCGAGGAGGACGCGGCGAATGCGCGCGACGAGGCGGGCGCGCAGGCGTTCGCCGCCGCCCTGCGCTTCGCCGAGCGCCGCGGTCTCGGCCCCTATGCCACCGCCGTTCCGGACCGACCGCAGCGGGAGAAGGCGATGGCGGCGATGCTGCGCGCCGGCCATCGCGCCGACCTGGTCCGGCGCATCCTCGCCGCTCCGCCGGGGGAGGTCCCTGATCCGGACAGCTTCTAAAATGTCCGTGGAAACAGTTCACAACGGCGCGAAACCCGTGATAGTCCTCCCCCGGAACTCAGTTTGGATCGGCCGTTCATGACGTCGCGCCGGCAATTGCGATCGGAAGATCCCGCCGCGGACGCACCCGGCGAAGGAGAAGCCGCGTCGGAGGAAGAGGGCCTCGTCCGCGTCTCCGGCACCATGAAGTGGTTCGACGCCACCCGCGGCTTCGGCTTCCTCGTCAGCGACGACGTGGAGGGCGACGTGCTCATCCACTTCAGCGTGCTCAAGGAGCATGACCGCCGCAGCCTTCCCGAAGGCGCCGGCGTCGATTGCCTCGTCGCGCACCAGGAGCGCGGGCTGCAGGCACGCAAGGTGCTCTCGATCGATCTTTCGACGGCGGTGGCGGCGGAGCCGGCCCGGCCCGCCGCGGTTCCGCGCGGCGAACGGGTCGATCCGGCCGCCCTCCTCGACGAAGCCGGCGCATTCGAGCCGGTGCGGGTCAAATGGTTCAACCGCCTCAAAGGCTACGGCTTCGTGGTGCGCGAGGAGGGCGAGGACGATCAGGACATTTTCGTCCACATGGAGACGGTGCGCCGCGGCGGACTTTCCGATCTCCTCCCCGACGAGCCGCTCAACGCCCGGATCGCCCAGGGCCGCAAGGGCCCACTTGCCGTCGAGATCGAGCCGCGCTGACGTGAGTGCGAACCCTCCGCCCGAAGACGCCGTCGGCGCGCGCATCCGCGTGCGGCCCGAGCATGCCGAGGAAGCGGCGCTTCTGTTCGGCCAGGCCGGCTTCGAGCCGCTACATGTCGAGCACAGGAGCGACGGCACCGTCTCCTTCTGGTTCGGCAAGATGGCGTCTGAGGAGACGTGGCGGCTCGCCACCGCTATTCCGGTCGCCTTCTACGCCCTGCAAGCGGTCGCGGACTTGCCCCCGCCGCGCTGAACGCTTGCGCGGGATCGCGCATCGGCGCTAGGCGGGCGGCCATGGGCCTGTTCAAGAAGATCTTCACCTGGTGGGACGGGGCGACGCTCGGCACGTCGCTCGAAATCTGGCGCACCGCGCGCAAGGTCGGCACCGACGAATTGGGCAACGTCTATTACGAGGCGAAGAAAGGTGGCCGCCGCTTCGTCGTCTATAACGGCCTCAACGACGCCGCCCGCATCCCGCCCGACTGGCACGCCTGGATGCACCACCAGATCGCCGGCCCGCCCGACGAGGCGCTGCCGCCGCCGCCCAAATTCCTGAAGCCGGCGACCGGCAACCTCACCGGCACGCCTGCCGCCTATCGTCCCTCGGGCGCAATCGAGCGCGGCGGCCGGCGCGCCGCCGCCAGCGGCGACTACGAGGCCTGGACTCCGGACGCCGGATGACGCCGCGGCCGCTGCTGCTCGGCCTCGCGGCCGCCGCCTTGCTCTCCGCGTGCGACAAGGGCGGCGGGCAGAATGCCGCCGCCGGCAACGGCGCCCGCACCGTCGACGTGCCGCAGACCGTGACGGCCGAAGTCCCCGGCACCACGCCGATGCCCCAGCGCGTCGCTACCCTGCTGTTCCTCAACAAGCGCAACGGCATCTCGCAGGAACTGACGCTGAAGCCGGGCCAGGCGGTGCGGGTGGGCGATGCCATCGTCCGGCTGCGCGCCTGCGAGACGACCGCCTCCTGGGAGGCGCAGCGGCTGACCGGCGCCTTCGTCCAGCTCGACGTCAAGGAGCCGCACGATGCGCAGGACCGCTATCGCCGCGTCTTCTCCGGCTGGCTCTACAAGGAGACGCCGTCGCTCAACGTGGTCGAGCACCCGATCTACGACGTGACTCCCAAGAGCTGCGCGATGAAACGGCCCGGCGACGAGGCGCCGCCGCCGGGCGCCGCCAATTCCGCGGCGAGCAACCGGTCGAGCGCGCCGAAGTCGCCCGTGCGCAAGCCCTCGCCCGCGCCAGCCCGTCCCGCGCTGCCGCCGACCGCCGCGGCGGTCGATACGGCGGCGGACAGCAGCCCCAGATAGTCCTTCTTGCTGATCTCCACCGCGCCGAGGCTGCGCAGGTGCTCGGTCATGAACTGGCAGTCGAGAAGCGTGTAGCCGCCGGCCTTGAGCCGCGCGACGAGCCACGCTAGCGCCACCTTCGAGGCGTCCGTCTCCGCGGAGAACATGCTTTCCCCGAAGAAGGCGCGGCCGAGCGCCACGCCGTAGAGGCCGCCGACCAGCGCGCCCCCATGCCGGCACTCGATCGAGTGGGCGAAGCCGAGGGCGTGGAGGCGGACGAAGCTCTCCTCGATCGGCGTGTTGATCCACGTCTCGGGCCGGTCGGCGCAGCGGCGGATCACCTCTTCGAAGGCGCTGTCCGCCGAGACCCGGAACCGGTCGGAACGAATCGTCTTGCGCAGCGAATGCGACACTTTGAGCGCATCGAGCGGGATCACCGCGCGTCGCTTCGGCTCAACCCAGAACACCTCCTCGGCGTCGCGGCTGTCCGACATCGGGAAGACGCCGATCGCATAGGCGCGGAGCAGCACGTCCGGGTCGATCACCGCCATCGGGCGAATGTGCGCGCCGGGGGCAGCCCGTCAACCGGCTTCGTACGCCTCAGGCGGGCCGGAACCGATCGGCGACGGCTTGCAGCGGTGCCATGCTCGGCCGCGACTCCATCTCGCCCATCCACCGCTGCACGGCGGGACCCGGACCCGCGGGCAGGGCTCCCCACAAGGCAAGCCCGCCGATGCCGAGATAGGCGGTGATGTCGGCCATTGAGAAAGCGGGGCCGGCGAGGAAGCGCTCGGCGGCGAGTTGCGCCTCCATCAGCGCCAGCATCGGCGCCGCCTTCGCCGCATGCGCCTTGGCCCAGTCCGGGAATTGCGCGAGCCGGCCGGCAAAGATGGGCTGCGTGTGGTGCCCATATTCGATGCACACGTCGAACAGCATCAGCTCGGCGCGCCGCTCCCACATCGCGACCCGCGTGCGCTCGTCGAGATCCTGTCCGAACAGCGACGGGCCTGGCGAGGCGGCGTCGAGATGCTGGCAGATGGTCAGCGATTCGGTGACGGTGAGGCCGCTCTCGGTGACCAGCACCGGCACCTGGCCCAGCGGACTTACAGCGGCGAAGTCTTCGTCCGTGAGCGTCGCGACGTCGACCGTCTCGAGCTCGAGGCCGCGCTCGGCAAGGAAGATGAGTACCTTGAGCGCGTTCGGCGCCTCGGGGCGGATGTAGAGGCGGGCAGGTCCGGTCACAGGATCTCGCGCACCTTGTCCTGCGGGCGGCAGAGGCGGACGCCCTTGTCGGTCTCCACCAGCGGGCGTTCGATGAGGACCGGGTTCGCCATCATGGCGTCGAGCACCGCCTCGTCGTCCGCGTCGCGCACCGGTGCCGCGGCCTCTTCTTTCGCCCGCAGGCCCTCGCGCGGCGAGATGCCGGCGGCCGTGTAGAGGCGCTTCAGCGCCTCGCGGCTCGGCGGCGCCTTCAGATATTCGATCACCGTCACCTCGGCGCCGGATTCGCGCAGGATGTCGAGCGTCTTCCTGGACGTCCCGCAATTGGGATTGTGATAGATGGTCGCCTTCACGTCCGCTTCGCCTCCTCCACGAAATCGACGTCACGCCGCTCCGGGCCGAGCCAGCTCAGTGCCGCGACGGCGATCGCCGCACCGCCCGCGAAGATGGCGAGGGCGAGCCCGTAATCGTCGTGCCGGCTCTCGGCGATCGAGGTCTGGAAGACCACGTTCCACGAGGCGGCGAGATTGCCCAATTGATAGGCGAAGCCGGGAAAGGTTCCCCGCGCCCGACCGGGCGACAGCTCGTTCAAATGCACCGGCACGATCCCCCAGGCGCCCTGGACCGCGACCTGGATCAGGAAGGCGCCGAGCGCGAGCAGCAGCGGCGTCGCCGCCCAGGCCCAGAGCGGGATGACCGGGAGGACGAGAAGCGCGCCTAGCACGATCGCGCGGCGGCGGCCGATCCGCTCCGAAAGGATGCCGAAGCTGATCCCGCCGACGATCGCGCCGACATTGCCGATGATGGCGAGGAGGCCGGTCGTGTGGGTGTCGAAATGGTGCTGCTTCTGGAGGAAGGTCGGATAGAGGTCCTGCGTGCCGTGGCTGAGCGAGTTGAACGCCGCCATCAGCAGCACGAGGTAGAGCGCGACCTGCCAGTTGCGCGCCAGCTCGCCGAGCGGCCGCAGGATGTTGCCCTCGGAGCGCGCGCGATGGACTTCGTGGACCGGGCTCTCGTCGACCCGCATGCGGATGAAGATGACGAAGAGGGCCGGCGCGACGCCGACCATGAACATGCCCCGCCAGCCGATCGTGTCGAACAGCAGGAAGTAGACGACGCTGGCGAGCAGGTAGCCGGACGGATAACCGCTCTGGAGCAGGCCCGAGACGGGGCCGCGCAGCTTGGGCGGGATGCTCTCCATGACGAGCGAGGAGCCGATGCCCCATTCCCCGCCCATGGCGATCCCGAACAGGAAGCGCAGCGCCAGGAGGCTCCACAAGGTCGGCGCGAAGCCCGAGGCGAATTCGAGGGCGGAGAAGAGCAGGATGTCGATCATCAGGATCGGCCGCCGTCCGAACCGGTCGGCGAGCAGGCCGAAGACGAAGGCGCCGAGCGGCCGCGCGGCGAGGGTGAGGAAGACGCCGTGGGAGACGGATTTGACGTCGGTGCCGAAATCCCTCGCGATGGCGGACAGCATGAAGACCATCAGGAAGAAGTCGAACGCATCGAGCGTCCAGCCGAGATAGCTGGCGAGGATCGAGCTGCGCTGCGCCCGGGTGAGCGACTGGAGCTGTGCGCCGATGGTCATGCTGCCTCCCCTGTCGCGGCGTTGTGGCGCGGCGCCCCGGACTTGTCGAGCGCGGCGGCGCGTCGCAGGCCGCGCGCCGGGGAGCCGTCGCGGATCGCCCAGCGCAGCGCGCCGGCGAGACGGCGGAGCGACCAGGCGGAGAGCGGCGTCAAAGCCGTCCGGGAGAAGCCGTGCATCTCCGCCGCCCAGGCCGGGAGAAGGGCGATGCCGGCGCGCAGGAACAGCTGCCCGGCCGGCGCGACGAGCGGATTGGGTGCCGACTGGCGCAGGAGGGCGCCGGCGACCTGGCGGGTGCGGTCGTCGAAGCGCAGCTGCGGACGGACGCGCTCGAGATAGGCGTCCGCCTCGGCGAGCGTCTCGGGCAGCAGGGTGGCGCCGAGCTTGCGGGCGACGATGGCGGTCTCGGCGAAGTAGCGGTCGGCGTCGCGGGGCTCGAGGCCGCCGGGGCCGTAGCGCAGGCGCGCCTCGAGGAAGCAGCGCATCTCGGTGACGTGGACCCAGGCGAGCAGCTCGGGATCCTCGGCGCTGTAGGGCGTGCCGTCGGCGAGCGTGCCGTGGACGTGGGCGTGGATGGCGCGGACCTTGGCGATCAGCCTCTCGGCCTCGGCGGTGCCGCCATAAGTCGTCCCGCCGACGAACTGGGCGGTGCGCTTGAGGCGTCCCAACGTGTCCTCCCGCCAACGCGAATGGTCCCAGACGCCGGCCAGCGCCCGGGGGTGGAGCATCTGGAGGAAGAGCGCGGCGATGCCGCCGGTAATCATCGCGGTGAAGTCGCTGTGCACGCGCCAGGCCGTGGAGCCGGGGCCAAACAGGCCGGGATCTCCGCGCGGGTTGTCGAGGTCGGTCGCGCCTTCGCCGAAGCCGACGAGGCGGTGGACCTGGGCCTCGATCGCACGCTGCAGGAACGCCATGGCCGGTGCTGTAAGCCGCCCGCGGGCTGCGACCAAGTGCCTCTTTCGGCGCGGAACTTCGCCGCCGGGGCGCGGTTGGCGCGGGGAAGGAGATTGAGCATGACTGAGCGCAAGTTCGCCATCGTCACGGGCGCGTCGAGCGGGATCGGCTACGAGCTCGCCAGGATCGCGGCCGAGGAAGGCTACGACCTGCTTGTCGCCGCCGACGAGCCGCTGGTCGACGCCTCCGCCGCCTTCAAGGGCATGGGAGTCGAGGTCCAGTCGGTCGAGGCCGACCTCGCCACCGACGAGGGAGTCAGGCGCCTCCTCGACGCCGCCGGCGGACGGCCGGTGGACCTCCTCCTCGCCAATGCCGGCCACGGCCTCGGCCGCGCCTTCCTCGACCAGGACCCGCGCGAGTGGCGGCACGTCATCGCCACCAACGTCACCGGCACCTTGCTCCTCGTCCAGCCGGTCGCGAAGGCAATGGCGGCGCGGGGCGAAGGGCGGATCCTGTTCACCGGCTCGATCGCTGGCCACCTCGCCGGCGCCTTCCAGGCGGTCTACAACGGCTCCAAGGCGTTCATCGACAGCTTCGCCGCGGCGCTCCGCAACGAGCTCAAGGACAGCGGCGTCACCGTTACCTGCCTCAAGCCCGGCGCGACCGACACCCATTTCTTCGAGCGCGCCGACATGATGGACACCAAGGTCGGCACCGCCCCCAAGGACGACCCCGCCGACGTCGCCCGCACCGGCTGGGACGCGATGATGAAGGGCGAGGCGTCGGTCGTCCACGGCCTCATGAACAAGGCCCAGGTGCTGGCCTCGGGCGTGCTGCCCGAGAAGGTCACCGCCGAGATGCACCGCAAGCAGGCCGAGCCGGGCACGGCGGAGTGAATTGCCGGGGACAGCCTATCTGGCTGTCCCCTTTTGCGGCGCTGGAGCGGGGACAGCCAGATAGGCTGTCCCCTCGCGTACGCCGCGCCTCCCATCCAGCCACCCGCCGTCGGCCAGCCAGTCGGCGAGGCGATCGGGCCAGTGGAGGATCGAGATGCGGTCCGATTCATCGAGGTTGAAGGCGTGGCCGGCCTCCGCGAACATGTGGAGCTCGGCCGAGACACCGGCCTTGCGCAGCTGCTCGTAGAGCGCCACCGCCGGTGCGGCGCAGCATTCGTCGCGCGAGCCCGCGACGATGAAGGCGGGCGGTGCGCGCTCCACCGCCTTGCCGGGAACGCCCCTGGGACCCGGGAAGACGAGGATCTGGAAGTCCGGCCGCGCGCTCTGCCGCGCGATCGCGTCGGGCGCGTTGCGGCTGGCGACGGCGGCAAGCGGGTCCGGCGGCTCCGGGTTGTCCGCGATCAGCGAGACGAGCTCGCCCCCGGCGGAGAAGCCCATCGCGCCGACCCGCGCCGGATCGACCCCGTAGTCGGCGGCGTGCGCCCGCACCCACTGAATCGCCCGGCGCGCGTCCGCGGCGGCATCCCGCTCCACATCGAAGCGCGAGCCTTCCTCCGCGGCGAGCCGGTATTTGACGACGAAGACCGTGAGGCCGTAGCGGGTCAGCGCCTCGCCGACGCGGGTGCCCTCGGTCGTCCAGACGATGATCTTGTGCCCGCCGCCCGGGAAGACGACCATCGCGGCGCCGTTGCGGTGGCGCGGATCGGGCTGGAAGACCGTGACGGAAGGGTTGCGGACGTTGCGTACCCAATAATCCTGCGCGACCTCGGGCTCGTTCTGCCGCGGCCCGAGGCTGCCCGCCGGCCACAATGGGAAGGTGCGGGGCGGCGGCGGAGCGGCCGCCGCGGCGGCAGGGAGCAGCAGGGCGAGGAGGAACAGGAAGACCCGGACGGAGCGGCGCGGGGGCCGCGGAAGTTTCGAACTTTCGCGATAATAAAAAAACTTTCGCACCGCTGTGGTCGCCGAGCGGAGGGGGTGGAGCGGATTTGCGGTCGTCGCCATGTCTTGAACATAGCAGGAACGGCATGGAAGATCAACCTTTTCGTCCGGCGGCGCGAGTGGTCATGGGGCCTCTTTCGCGAGCCCGACACGCGCGTTGCCGCCTCCATCCTGGATGCTGAAACAAGTTCAGCATGACGGGCGCGTGACCTTTCGTGGCGCCACGCCGGTGGGCCGTGGCAGGGGCGCCGTGCGGCGCGAGTGGCTGCCGGATGCTTGCCGGGCCCGTGCCGTGTCGCTGCCGGGCGCGTACCGTGTCGCTGCCGTGTGCGTGCCGGGTCCTTGCCGGGCGCTTACCGGGCCGGATCCGGGCGGGACCCTGCTTTCGGGTCCGCTGCCGGTGTGGAGGGCGCGGGTGGCGGCGGCGTGCGGCGGGGCCGGGGCGTTTGCGAGGGCGGCGCCAGGGGCGCGGCCGCGGCGCTGGGATTGACGTTGAAGATGCGCTTGATCAGCTCCTCGAGCGCCTGGAAGACCGCCTCGACCCCGAAGCCGGCGATGAACGAGATCGCAGGCGCCGAGAGGCCGACCGGATCGAACAGGGTCTCGCCGCCGCCCGGCTTGCCGGGACCGGCGATGAACAGGCCGATACAGGCTCCCGTCACCGCGCCGAGGGCCAGCTGCTGGAGGGAGAGGGTAAGGTCGCGCGGACTGAGCAGGCTGGCGCGGATCTTCTTCGAGATCGCGCGGATCACGGCCGCGGCGGCGCCGAGCAGGCCGTAGAGGAAGGGCAGCACCGCCGAGCCGATGATGTTGGCGCGAAGCGACGCCTGGGCCGGCGCGTCCCTCAGCTGATAGGCGTCCGAGCCCACCGGCGGATCCGGTTCGATCTCCCGCGTTGCCGCGGGCGTGGCCGGCGCCGCGCGGTTGCCGGTCCCGGGCGTCGCCGGGGCCGCCGCGTCGTCGGCGTCCGACGCGCCGGGAAACGGATTGAAAGGCCAGCTGGTCCACTGGCGAAGACGCCGCCTGACGCGCTTCTGCTCGCCGAGCTTCTCGTTGCGCGCCGCGCAGGTCTGCGCCTGCACGGCGTTGGAATAGGGCACCCGCTCGCAGAAGCGGGTGAACGGCTCGAGCTTCCCCGCCGCGTCGCCGGTTCCCGTTGCGGACGCTGCGGGAAGGCCGGCCTTCGATCCAGGCGCTGCCGCCGCCGCGGCTGGCGCCTCCGCCGGACGGTCGGGCGCGGCGACCTTGCTCTTGCCGATCTCCTCGTTGGCAATGGCTTCGTCGATCTCGTCGAGAGCGGCATTGACCGTCTTGAGCTCGGCCAGCTGCGCGTTCCCGTAGGCGACGTACCAGGAGAGCAGGCAGGACAGGACGAGGGTGAAGAGGAGGACCCAGCTGATCGCCCGCATCCAGCGCCCGAACAGCCGCGCCTTTATCATCAGGTCCGGATAGGCGATTTCGGCGAGCGAGCGCCGGGTCGGGGAGGAGGCGCCCGCCGCCGCGGCCGTCGCGGCGGCCTCGGCGGCGGCCTTTTCGTCCGGGTCCTCGCGGTTGGCGAGCTCGCGCAGCAGCGCCGCGCCGGGCAGCTCGCGCCTGAGGTTGCACTGGGTGACGAGGGTGGTGAAGGCGATGGTGAAGCCGCTCGCCGGATAGGACAGGCGGTTGAGATGGTCCTTGGCGCGGATGAGCAAGGCGGCATCCTCGGCCCGCTCGACGTCGGTGCCGTGCGGCGGCCAGGTGATGTCGCAGACCCGCTCGAGCCAGTCGTCCGGCAGCTCGCCGTCCGCGCCGACCTGCGCGGTCCGCTCCGAGACCGTCGTCGCCGGATTGGCCGAGACGTTGTCGAGCAGGAGGTGCACCTCGGCCAGCTCGCGCTCGAGCACGAAGACCTGCGGATTGCGGCTGGCGCGCGAGGCGGGCTCGACCGGCGCATCCACGGCCGCGCCCATTGCCGGATCGTCGTCGGCCATGCCCCTGTCTCCCCCATCGCGACGCCGCCGGCCCTACGGGCCAGGACGTCGCGCCCTGGAGGGATCATGACCTGAGTCCGCCGCGTGCACAAGCGCCGCACCCGAGCGCACCTCCGCCGGGACACGCCTTTGCGGCGAGGTCGAATTCGCCGGCCCCGCGGCTTCAGCGGCGCGGCCAGGCGGCCTCGATCCTCTGCGCGTTCGCCGGGTTGAATGGATCGAGGATGATGAATGCGCCCACATCGAGCCCGTCATGCATGTCCTCGGACAGCAGGATCGTCGCGCCGGCGTCGCGGCAGACGGTCGCGATCAACGCGTCGAAGAATTGCAGCCGAAAGCGCTCCGCCGTCATCGACGCGATGGCCAGCGACTCCGGCGACGTCGAGGCTATGACGGCTTCCGCTTCCAACGAGCTTACAAGCGTGCGTGCCTCGGCGGGCATCATGACCCGTCGGCGATGCGCGACGTTCAGGATCTCGCCGAGGACCTGGCGGGCGATGATGGCGCGGCAGTCGATCGCGCGCCGCAGCAGGGGCTCCGCGACCGCACGCTTTGCCGGCTCCAGCCGATCGAAGGCGTAAAGAATGACGTTGCTGTCGAGCGCGATGCTCAACGGCCGGTGCGCTCTTCGTAGGTTGCCGACCCACCGATGTCGAAGCCTTCCCGCATGAGCTCCAGCAGCTTCTCGCGCGCCTCCCGGCGTTTGGGGTTTGCGAGCCACGCGTCGCCGCGCGGCCGGATCTCCGCGACGACCGTGCCGCCTTTGGTGATCTCGACCACCTCTCCGGCTTCAACGCGCGCGATGACCTTGGACACGTTCGAGTTGAGCTCGCGAATCGACACCGCAGACATCAGGGTTCCCTCGCCGCCATGTTGCAACATGTGGCAACATACGCGCTGCTGCGCCGTGCTTCAACCGAGCGCGGCGAGCAGCCCTTCGAACAGGCGGCGGCCGTCGGTGCGGCCGTGTGCGTCTGCGATCGCGCGTTCCGGGTGGGGCATCATGCCGAGCACGTTGCCGGCGTCGTTGAGGATGCCGGCAATGTCGCGCGCGGAGCCGTTGCATGGGCCGGCATAGCGGAAGGCGACTCGGCCTTCGCCTTCGAGCCGCTCCAGGGTGGCCGGGTCGGCCTGGTAGTTGCCGTCGTGATGGGCGACGGGGATGACGACCGCCTCGCCCGCCTCGTAGCGGCCGGTGAAGGCGGACTGGCTGTTCCCGACCGTGAGGGCGACGTCGCGGCAGACGAAATGAAGGCCGGCATTGCGCATCAACGCGCCGGGGAGGAGCCCCGCTTCGGTGAGGATCTGGAAGCCGTTGCAGACCCCGAGCACGGCGACGCCGCGCTCGGAGGCCTCGACCACCGCGCGCATCACCGGCGAGCGCGCGGCCATCGCGCCGGAGCGCAGATAGTCGCCATAGGAGAAGCCGCCGGGGATCGCGATAAGGTCGAGCCCGTCGGGCAGCGCCGGCTCGCGGTGCCAGACCATGGCGGGCTTGGCCCCCGTCACCTCCTCGAGCGCGACGGCCATGTCGCGGTCGCAGTTCGAGCCGGGAAAGACGATGACGGCGCTCTTCAAGCCCGCGCCTCCGCCGGCTCCGCTTCGCGCTCGATGCGGAAATTCTCGATCACCGTGTTGGCGAGGAGCTTGCGGCACATCGCCTCGACCTCCGCCTCGCCGACCGACGGATCGAGGTCGAGCTCGATCAGCTTGCCGGCGCGCACGTCGTTGACTCCCGCAAAGCCGAGCCCCTCGAGCGCGTGGTGGATCGCCTTGCCTTGCGGATCGAGGACGCCGTTCTTCAAGGTGACGTAGACGCGGGTCTTCATCGCTTCCGGCTCCGGCTGGGACGAGCGGGGCTATGGAGAAGGCGCGCCTTCCAGACAAGGATTCACCGATCGTTTACCTAATTTTGCGAGAGGGGAGGCTGCATGAGCGGTTGGGGAGCCTCCCTTTGACGGGTCTGGCGTTGATGATGTTCATTGGCCTGTTCGCCTTCGGCGGGCAGCTGCTCGGCTGGTCCGATTCGGGCGGGCAGATACAGCTCGGCCTGTTCATGTCCTTCCTGTTCGGCATCATCTGCGGCTATCGCACGCGCAGCTGACGCGCTTGTGGGCGCCGCCCGCGCGCCCTATCTCCGGGCCATGGCCGAAGCTCCAGACGTCGCCCTCACTCCCGCCGCCGCCGCGCGCGTCGCGGCGATCGCGGCGAAGCAGGGCAAGCCGGCCATCCTGCGCCTCGCCGTCGAAGGCGGCGGCTGCGCCGGCTTCTCCTACCGGTTCGGGCTGGCGGACGCCGCCGAGGAGGGCGACCTCGCCGCCGACTACGGCGCCGCCACCCTCGTGGTCGACGAGATGACCCACGAGCTGGTCAGGGGCGGGACCGTCGACTTCGTCGACACCCTCGGCGGCGCCCATTTCGAGGTCACGAACCCCAACGCCCAGTCCGGCTGCGGCTGCGGCTCCAGCTTCAGCATCTGAGCTTTCCTCCGGCGCCGCTCCCGGCCTAAGGAGCGGATCGGACCCGAGGAGGCGCGCCATGGCCGAACGCGAAGACAGGCGAATCCACGATCTGCTCGATTTCGTCGGCGTGCGGGCGCACGTGACGGCGACGGCGGTCCTCCAGATCTGCGCGGAGCTGAGGCGCGCGGACGTGTTCGACGACGCCGCGCTCGACCGGATCAAGGACGCGATGGCGAAGGAAATCGCGCTCGCCCGAAACCGGGGCGTGTTCAGCGACGAATATGCCCATGCGAGGAAGCGGCTCGACGAGCTGTTCGCCGGCCGCATCGAATTGCCCAAGGGGCCCGAGGAGGTTCCCGCCGCCACGCCGAATCCGCCGGCATGAAGATCGTCACCTACAATTTGAACGGCATCCGCGCGCGGCTGCCGCGGCTGGTCGAATATCTCGCCGAGGAGAAGCCCGACGCGCTCTGCCTGCAGGAGATCAAGTGCGCCGACGAGGCCTTTCCGATCGAGGACGTGCGGGCGGCGGGCTATGACGGCGCGTGGCACGGGCAGAAGGGGTTCAACGGGGTCGCGATCCTCACTCCCGTCGGCGGGCCGAAGCCGGACGTGCGGCGGGTCGGGCTGCCGGGCGATCCGGACGATACCCACAGCCGCTATATCGAGGCCGAGGTGGACGGGGTGACGATCGCGTCCCTTTACTTGCCCAACGGCAATCCGGTGGGGACGGAGAAGTTCGCCTACAAGCTCGCCTGGATGGACCGGTTGCGCGCCCACGCGCTGGCGTTGCTCGCCGAGGAGACGCCGGTGGTGCTCGCCGGCGACTGGAACGTCATTCCCACCGACCATCCCGACGACGTCTTCTCGGCGCGGGCGATGGCGCACGACGCGCTGATGCAGCCGGAAAGCCGCGCGGCGTTCCGCACCATCCTCCACCAGGGCTGGACCGACGCGATCCGGGCGCGGCATCCGGACGGTCCGGTCTATACCTTCTGGGACTATACGGCCGGCTGCTGGCAGCGGGACGCGGGATTCAGGATCGACCATCTGCTGCTCTCGCCGCGGGCGGCGGACCGGCTGCTCGATGCCGGGGTCGACAAGGCCTATCGCGGCCGGGAGAAAGCCAGCGACCACGGGCCGACCTGGGTGCGGCTGGAGCGCTAAACCTTCCTTCACCGGACCTGCGCTATGCGGCTCTTCGTCGAGGAGGCCGGGGAATGGCGCACAGGCTCAGGAGCAAGGTCAAGGCGGCGGAGGCGGGCGAGGCGCTCGCGCCGGTGTCGCTGGTCGAATGCCGGCGCGATCCGCACGCTCCGCCCGCCTCGACGGCAGCCGAGCGGCGGCGGGCGGCGCAGCGGCGCAGCGAACGCCATCAGGGGGTGGTCGAGCGCGCCGCCATCCTGCTGCGCGGCAAGCCGGCCCTGGTCGAGGTGGTGAATGCTTCCGAAGGCGGGATCACGATCGCGACCGCGCTGCAGCCCGAGGCGGGCGAGCGGATCGGCGTCGCCGTCGAGGGGCAGGCGCCGCGCACCGGGACCGTTCGCTGGGTGCGGCGGGGCCGGGTGGGGATCGGCTACGACTGAGCGCCGTCTAACTCCGCCCCGTCGAAGGCCGCGCCGGTGGCCGGCTCGGGCGGCGGGAAGGCGAAGGGCGCGGCGCGGATCCAGCGGGTCGCGATCAGCTTCTCGCCGCGGCGCAGCGGCAGGCCGGCATGGAGGGTCAGCGGATCGGGCGCGCCGTCCGGGCGAACGTTGCGGAAGAGAAGAGCGTCGCCCGGTGCGCCGCGGATCGCAAGGCCGGTGCGGCAGAACAATGTCTCGCCGCCCTCATAGCCGGCGTTCAGATAGACGATGACGGTGGCGACGCGCTGGTTGGCATTGCCGGGCAGGGCGTCGAGATGCGCCTTGTACTCGCCGCCCGGGCCGTAGCGGAGCAGCTGGAGCGGCTCGCCGGCCGCGTAGCCGGTCCCGGTCAGCGCGGCGATGCGGCGGTTGATCGCGCTCACCACGACATCCTCCTGGAGCACGCCGAAGGCGGCGCCGTCGGAGATGCGCACCGGGTTGGGGATCATCCGGCCGGTCGCCGGATCGACGACGACGGAAGGCTGCAGATAGGGGCGGGCGCGCTCCGCGAGCCAGGCGCATTCCGCGCCGCTCAGCAGGCCGCGCGCGATCCGGGCGTCAGGCGCGGCGGAGACCGGCTCGGCGGCGGGCCGGGAGGTGGGATAGCCCTCGCCGTCGAGGTCCATCGCCGCCAGGAGGGCGAGCTGGGCACGCGCTTGTGCCGAAGCCTGGGCCACGCGTTCGAGGGCGGCGACAGCGGCCGGCCAGTCGGGCGGGCCGCCGGAGCCGTTGGCGAGGAAGGCGGCGTGGAGCAGGGCGCCCTGCTCGACTCCCGCCTCGGCGGCGCGGCCGAAGAGGGCGCGGGCGCCGGCAAGGTCGCGGCGGACGATGTCGCCATAGACTCGCCAGTGGGCAAGCTCGAGCAGCGCCTCGCCGTCGCCGGCGCGGGCCGCCTCGACGAGGAGGGCGGCGGCCTCGCGGAGGCGGCCGGCTTCGGCGAGGCTGCGGACGGCGGCGAGCGGGGGGCGGGCGGGCATGCCGCTTCTTACGGCAGGCTCCGCCCCGGGAGAAGCGCTGGGGCCGGACTTGCCGGGCCGCCGGGGCGGGGCTAGCGAGCGGCGATGGACGTGGTCGGCGACTATCACGAGGACGGCTACGCGCTGGTGCGCGGGCTGATCGGCAACGAGGTGGCGCAGGCCTTCCTTGCCGGGCTCAAGGCCGACATGGGCGGCGGCGCCATCCCGCTCAGCCGGGTGACCCAGCACGTCAACCTGCTGCGCCGCCCGGCCTTCGAGGTCTACGGCCATTTCTACAAGCCGATGCTCGCCTTCCTGTGGGGGCTGACCCCGACGATCAGTGAGATCGTCGGCCGCAAGCTGCTGCCGACCTACGATTATTTCCGGCTCTACCGGGAAGGCGACGTGTGCCGAGTCCATTTCGACCGGCTGTCGTGCGAGCACAGCCTGTCGCTGACGCTTGCCTATAGCGACGGCCGGCCGTGGAACCTGGAGCTCGGCCGCACCCGCCAGGACCCGTCGGCGCGGGTCGACGAGGATTTCGGCGACGAGCCCTTCTCCTCGCTGGCGATGGAGCCGGGCGACGCGGTCCTCTACCAGGGCGTCCACCACCGCCACGGACGGGTCAGCCCCAACCCCAACCGCTGGTCGGCGCACCTCTTCCTGCACTGGGTCGACGCCGACGGCCCCTATCGCGACCAGGCCTTTGACGGGCAGCTCAGCCCGTCGCCCGTCGACTTCCGCTTCGTCTGATCACCGGGAGGGGCGGCGGCCGCCGCGCCTCCCGCACCGATCTTCACAGCACAAAAAAGAGGGGACGAAGGCGGTGCCTTCGTCCCCTCGAGGAGTGCGTCTGGCGACGAACTAGAACGTCGCGCGGATGCCCGAGTAGAAGGTGCGTCCGCGGATGTCGTAGATCGCGCTGCCGCTGCCGGTGGCGGCGGAGCCCAGCGGCGGGTGCTTGTCGGCCAGGTTGTCGACGCCGAAGAACCACTGGAAGCCCTTGCGCTCCTGGGTCGTCGAGCCGAGCTGAACCGCGAACCGGACGTTGTGGTAGAGGACACCCGGGAAGTAGAGGATGTCCACCGCGTCCTGGTTCGCCGGCGGGTTGCCGTTGATCGAGAACAGGTTGGCATAGGCCGTGTTCAGCATCTTGCCGATGTAGTGCGCACCGTAGCCGAAGGTGAACTTGCCCACGGTGAAGTCGGCGTTCAGCACCACCTCGTCGATCGGGTCGCCGAGCTGGTCCAGAAGCCTGGTCTCGAACGTGCCGTTCGTCGGGTTGGTGAAGTTGCTGTTGCGCAGCTGGTGCGTGTAGTACGCCCGCAGGTTCAGCCGGGTGTTCTCGGTGAACTTGTGGTTGTACGTCACCTGCACGTCGATACCGCGCCGCTTCAGGGCGGCGAAGTTCAGCCCCGACTGGATCAGCGTGCCCTGGATGATCTGGCCCGGCACCTCGCCGTGGGGACCGGTGCCGGTCCCATTGCGGGTGAAGAGGCTGCAGAACTGGCCCGTGTCGTAGCAGAGGTTGACGATCGCCTGTGCGGTCGCCGCCGAGATCACGTTGTGCACCACGATGTCATAATAATCGATCGTGGCGTCGAAGCCCGGCAGGAAGCGGGGCGTGAGCACCGCACCGATGGTCAGCGACTTCGAGGTCTCGGCCGTCAGCAGCGGGTTGCTGCCGCTGCGGATCTCCAGCGAGTAGGTACCGCTGGTGAACGACTGGAAGCCCGGGTCGTTGATCGCGGCGCCGAGCGCGTTCTGGCAGTTCGTCACGCGCTGCGGCGTGCCGGCGCCGAGGCGGGCGGCGTTACACGGATCCTGGAAGCCCGGCGCGAAGTTCTGGACCAGCGGGGCCGCGGTTTCCGTGTAGTTCGGAGCGCGGACCGCCTTACCGTAGTTCGCACGGAAGCGGATGTCCGGGATGGGAGCCCACTCCCCGCCGAAGTTCCACGCCCACTGGGTGCCGGTGGTGCCGTACGCCTTGTTGTAGTGCGACGCGCGGACCGCGCCGCTGACGCTCAGGCTGTGGAAGAAGGGCATGTTCTTCAGGATCGGGATGTTGATTTCCGCGAAGCCTTCCGTGACCTGCTGCGCCGGCGGATTGAAGGTCTGCAGCGAGTTCAGGAAGGTGAGACCCGCCTGGACGTTCGGATCGGCGGTGAAATAGGCGTCTTCATGCCGCCACTCGCCGCCGAGCACGACCGCGATCGGGCCGCCCGGGAGGTTGAAGAAGCCACCGCTGTCCGCCGAGATGAACGCCGTGACGTCCTTCTGGGTGAGCGAGCCGTGGTCGCCCGAATTGTCGACGATGTAGTTGCGGGCCGCAGCGTTGTTCGGCGCGCCGAACGGGTTGTAGGGCACGCAGGCCGCGATGTCGCCGGCCAGGGTCGCCTGGTCGGTGACGGCCGTGGCCGCCGCCGGGTCGAACTGGGAGCGGCACTTGATCTGGCCCGTCGCCGGATCCCGGCCAGCGTCGAGCGCCAGCAGCAGGCGCTGGACGTTGACGTTGCCGAGGATCTGGATCTTCTCCTTGGTCTTACCGTAGTTCGCCGAGACTTCGTAGTTGAGGTGCGGCGTGATGTTGCCGCGGAAGCCGGCGACGAAGCGGTAGGTCTCGCGCAGCGCGTCCTCGTCGCGGATGCCGAGATCCGTGAAGTTGCGGGCCACGACGAAGCGGTAGCTGCCGTTCTGGATCGCCGTGTTGCGGGCGGCGAGCTGCGCGGCGGTCAGCGTCTGCACGACGAGGCCGGTCGAACCGCCCGACGCCAGCAGCTGGTTGATGATCGTCTGACGCGCCTGATCGCTGAGGAACGGGTTGTCGAGACGGATATTGGCGCGCGTATCGCCGAAGGTCACGCCCGTGCCCTGGTCGAACGCCGGACCGGAGTTCGAGCCGACCGTGTGCGCCCGCGAATACTTGCCTTCGAAGAAGAAGGTCGCGGCGTCGCTGAACGTGTAGTGGCCGACCAGGTTCGCGTTGAAGCGCGTGTTGTACGGCAGGATCGACAGCAGGCGATCTTCGCGGTTGTTGTCCGCGTTGCCGCCGAGGAAGCTGCCGTTCGGGCCGGTGCCGACGCGGACGCCGGTGACCGGGACGAGGTCGCCGCCCGGGGTGAAGATGAAGTCGCAGCTGTAGTTGGTCTGCGCGGTCGGATTGGCGATGCCCTTACCGCACGGCGCGTTCGGGTTCATGTTCTGCAGGAACGACACCAGGCCGAAGCGCGAGATCGTCGACGAGCGGATGTCGTGGACGAAGATCGCGTCCGGAACGCCGTCGCTGCCGTTCGGCGTGCCCGCCGGATCGGCGTCGACGGTGACGAAGCCGTTCACCTTGCTGGCCAGCCACGGCACGTCGCGGCCGTACAGGCGCTCCTGGTGGGAATATTCCGCGGCGATGGCGATGTTGCCCCGGCCGCCGGCGAAGTTCTTGCCGATGATGCCGGAGACATAGTGGTTCCCGCCCGCGCCGAATTCGGGGATCGAGTCGCCCGCGCGGACCTGGATGCCGTCGAAATGGTCCTTCAGGATGAAGTTGACCACACCCGCGATGGCATCCGAGCCGTACACGGCCGAGTTGCCGCCGGTCACGATGTCGACGCGGTCGATGAGCTCGGTCGGGATGGAGTTGATGTCCACCGCCGAGGCGCTGTTCTGAATGTCGGCCGGCACGTGGCGGCGGCCGTTGACCAGCACCAGGGTACGGCGGACGCCGAGGCCGCGCAGATCGAGCAGGTTCAGGCCCGCGATGCCGATGCCGAGGCCCGGATTCTGCTGGGCGAAGGTGCTGCGCAGCTGCGGCAGGTTGTTCAGCGTCTCGCCGACGTTCGGGTTGGCGGACTCGTAAATCTCTTCCGGACGCAGCGTCGCGACCGGCACGGTCGACTCGAGGTCCGGGCGCTTGATGCGCGAGCCGGTGACGACGATCGCCTCGCCGGAGACCGGCGCGCCCTGCGCGTCGACGGTCGGGCGATTGGGGTCATCGGCCGGCGGCGCAGGCGTCGTGGCCGGCGTCGTGGTCTGCGCGAAAGCGGGAGTCGCGACCGTCGCCGCGACGCCCAGGAAGATTGCCGAACGCAGCGCGCTCGAGCCCAGAAGGCCTAGTTTGTTCATCCCGATTGATTCCCTCTCATCCAGCCGACGCTACGCGCGCGGCCGCTGATCAACGGAGAGACGATAGAGGCGCTAAGCGCAAGAGTTTGCACACCTCTCGTTCATAGAAAGTTCAGACGGTGTAACCCGTTTGCAACAAGCCGCAGGAGGCGTGCCCCGGCGGCCACGGCGGCCGGAATTCAAGGGATGAGGGCGTGGCGGGACCGGCCGGAACGCTCCGGCCGGTCCCCTGTGGCGCCGTCCTAGAAGTGCACCGCGGCGCCGAAGCGGAAGTAGCGCCCGAGGATGCCCGAGAAATAGGGCACGGTGCCGCCGCTCGCCGGGTACGGATAGGGCGGCTTCACGTCGAACAGATTGTCGACGCTGCCGCGGAAGGTGAAGCGCTTGCCGACATTGTAGGCGAGCGAGAGGTTCGTCACCACGAACGGCTTCACGTAGGCGACCGAGTAGAAGTCGAGCGCCGCGTTCGGATCGATGCGGGCCTTGCCGATATAGTTGACCTGCACCTGGCCGGTGAAGCTGTCGTTGTCGTAGGTCACCGTCGCGACGCCCTTGTGGCGGGAATAGCCGACCGAATTGTCGGTCACCACCGGGGCGGCGCCGGCGCTCTCCACCGTCGTCAGCGTATCGAGATACTGGTAGCTGAGGTTGAGTCCGACATGGCTGCCGGCGCCGAGGAACGGCGTCGGGCGGCGATAGTCGGCGCTGACGATGACGCCCTTGTAGCGCAGCTTCGCGGAGTTGAAGTAGCTGGTGCCGACATTGCTGAGCTGGTGCGTCCCCGGATCGCGGGTGACGAGCGCGCAGAACGGATTGTTCGGGAAGCTCGTCGCGTCGTAGCAGGCCTCCACCGTCTGGCTGTTCGAGAACAGGCTGATCGCGTTCTTCAGCGTGATGTCGACATAGTCGATCGTCGCGTTGAAGCCCGGGATGAAGCTGGGCGTCAGCACGGTGCCGGCGGTGAAGCTGTCCGACTTCTCGTTGGTGAGGCTGGCGTTGCCGAAGGTGAACGTCTGGAACGAGCGCTGGTTGGACAGCGAGCGGAAGTTCGCCGGCACGCCGGCGGCGGCGCAATTGGCCGCCCGCGTCGCCGGATCGGGCCCGGAGTTGCGCAGCGTCACGTCGCACACGTCGGTGGCGAAGCCGAAGGCGCTCGACGTCGGGTTGAACGCCTCGGTGATCGACGGCGCCCGGACGGCGCGGGTGTAGGCGCCGCGGAAGGCGATGTCGCGGATCGGCGCCCAGCGCGCCTGCACCGTGTAGGTCGGGTCGCCGCCGGCCTGCGAGTGCCAGATGTAGCGGCCGGCCGTCTGGATGCTCAGCGAGTGGATGAACGGCACGTGGTTGGCCGGCGATACGATGTCGGCGTTGAGCTCGCCGAAAATCTCGTTGGTGTGGAAACTGCCGACCACCGGGTCGATCGGCACCGAGCGGCCGTAGCTGCCGCGCTGCGAGGAATCGCCGGTGCCCGAGCCGTAATAGAAGGCGCCCGGATCGAAGTTCGAATCCTCGGCGCGGTGCTCGTAGCCGAGCGCGAAGGCGAGGTTGCCGCCCGGCAGCGAGAAGAGCGGCCCGGCCACCGAGACGACGCCGTCATACTGGTTGTTGAGGTTGCGCGGCGTCGCGATGGTGGTGACGTAGTCCTTCGCCGCCTGGGAGATCTGCTGGCCGAACGGGTTTATCGGCGCGCAGGTCGCGCTCACCGTCGCGATCGGCGAGTTGGTGAAGCCGGGGGCGCAGACGATATTGCCGCTGGCGTCCTTGACCGCATTGATGGCGTTGAGGAAATTCTGCTGGTTGAGCTCCGGGTTGCGGCTCGTGACCTTCGACTGGCCGTAGTTGAAATAGGCCTCGAAGCGCCACTCGCGGCCCGGCAGGACGTGGAGCTTGCCGTCCACGCCGCCGACGAAGCGCAGGATCTGCGACTTGCCGGTCGAGACGCCGGGCGAGAGATCGGTGCTGGCGCGGCCGAGATAGAAGTAATCCTGGTTCGCGACGACGCCGATATTCTGGTCGGAGAGGGGGTTGTTGAGGATCGACTGCTGGATCGTCGCCCGCGCCGCCGGCGACAGGAACGGGTTGTTCAGTGAAATGATCAGGCTGCCGTCGCGCGTGCCCGGGGCATCGAAGAGGCCCGAATTGTAAACCGGCTGCGAGGCGAGATTCTTGCCCTGGCTGACGCTGTACCAGCCCTCGCCGAACAGGCGGATATTGTCGGTGAGGTCGAAGGACAGCTCGACGTTGGTGCTGTAGCGCTTGAGGTCGGTGACGAGGTTCTCGACGCTGCGCAGCGAGAAGCCGTTGCCGCCGTTGGTGAAGATGTTGAAGCCGTCGTCCGGGCCGATCGTGCCGCCGAAGTCGATCGGGATCAGCGCGCCGTTCGGGCCGAAGCGGAGCGAATTGCCGCTGGCGTCGCGCACGTTGAAGTCGCCGCCGACAAGGTTCGCCACCTGCGGGCTCAGGGGGAAGTCGAGCCCGAACACGCCGCCGCCGACGACCGGCACGCCGTTCGGATCAACGCTGGCGATTCGGAAGTCGTTGTAGATGGTCTGCGGGCCGGTGCCGCTGCGCGACTGCTCGAAGCGCGCATCGGGGGCGGAGACGCGGCGGTCCGTGTAGAGCAGGCCCTTGGACTCGTCATACTCGCCCGAGATGGTGATGTTGCCGCGGCCGCCGGCGAAATTGTGCCCGGCGAGGAGGCGGAAGCGATAGTCCGGCACGTCGCCGCGCTGCGAGATGCTGCTCTGCGCGTCGAGGTCGATGCCCTCGTAATTCTTCTTGAGGATGATGTTGATCGTGCCGGCGATGGCGTCGGAGCCGTAGATCGGCGCGCCGATCGCGGCGACCGTCTCGACGCGGTCGATGAGCTTGGTCGGGATGACGTTCAGGTCGACCTGGCTGCCGCCCGAGCCGGTCGGGCCGAAGATGGACGAGGTGTTGGACGAGACGAAGCGGCGGCCGTTGACTAGGGTCAGGGTGCGCTGGGAGCCGAGGCCGAGGAAGTCGACGAAGCTCTGGCCGGCGCCGAAGCCCGACTGGTTGAAGCCGACCGGGGAGGCGCCGGGGACGCCGAAGGTCGGCAGCTCGTTCAGCGCCTGGGCAACCGTCTGGTAGCCGCGGGCGTCGAGCTGCTTTGAGTCGATGACCTGGATCGGCGAGGCGGTCTCGATGCCGCGGCGGGCGATGCGCGAGCCGGTGACGACGATCGTCTCGTCGCCGGCGGCGCCGGCCTGAGGGGGCGCGTCCTGGACGCTTTGGGCCGGCGCGGGGCCGGCGTCGTTGCTCTGCGTCCCACCCGGCGCGCAGGCGACGCCGGCGGGCGGGACGGTGCCGTCGGGGCAGCGGGTCTGCGTGCTCTGCGGATCGGCGGTCTGCGCCATGGCCGGCGCGGCGGCGAAGGCGGCGGCGAAGACGGAAGCGGAAAAGAAAAGCGTGTCCCGGACTCGTGCGGCCACAGTGCGACTCCCTGGATGAGTAACGAATTGAAACGCATCGCACATTTCCGCAGGCCGCGCGGCGACGTCAACTAAAGTTACAAGGAGGCTATGCTTAGCGCCGGCGCTGTTGCGCCCGGGGCACGGTTTATGTCCGCCCGGACATGAACGGATGCGACGGTGGCCCGCGCGGTCAGGCCAGCGGCGGATCCTCGGCGGCGCGGCGCCGGGCCTCGTCGCGCGCGGCGGCGGCCCGCAACGAATCCTTCTCGGACGTCTCCTTGCGGAGGGCGGCATTCTCGGCCTCGAGCCGCTTCACCTCCTCGCGCCGCAGGTCGGCCTCCTCGCGGTAGCGCGCCTTCCACTTGCCGCCGCTCCTCAGCGCCAGGCCGACGACGAGGCCGAGCAGGAAGACGAGGCCGACGACGAGCCACTGGTTCGGCGTGAAATCGGGCATGGGACGTTCCTCCTCCAGCGTACAGGCGCTGGGAGGAGAAAGGCGGGGGCGGCTTTATTGTTCCGCCCCCGTCTCCATTTCGCGCGGATCAGCTCTTGAGGAGATTGTCGGAGATCGAGCAGCTCGCCGGGCCGAGGATGACGATGAACAGCACCGGCAGGATGAACAGGATGAGCGGCACCGTCATGATCGCGGGCAGCCGCGCCGCCTTCTCCTCGGCGCGCATCATGCGCTCGTTCCTGAACTCGGCCGACAGGACGCGCAGCGCCGAGGCGAGCGGCGTGCCGTATTTCTCGGTCTGGATCATCGTCGTGACGACGCCGCGGATCGACTCGAGGTCGATGCGGTTGGCGAGGTTCTCGAAGGCGATGCGCCGGTCGGTGAGGAAGCCCAGCTCGATCGAGGTCAGCGCGAACTCGTCGCCGAGCTCGGGATAGGCCTTGCCGAGCTCGCGGGCGACGCGGTTGAAGGCGGCGTCGACGGTGAGGCCGGCCTCGGCGCAGATGACGAGCAGGTCGAGCGCGTCCGGGAGGCCCTTGCGGATGGCGCTGGTGCGCTTGGTGATCTTGTTCTTCAGCCACAGGTCCGGCGCCTTGTAGGCGAGGATCAGGGTGCCGGCGACGAGCGCATATTTCTTGAAGGCACCCCAGGCCGGGAACCAGTCGAGCAGATAGACGCCGACGATGACGATGGTGCCGAGCACGACCGGGAGCACCAGCCGGGCGAAGATCACCACGAAGGCGAGGTCCTTCGAGCGGATACCGGCCTGCATCAGCTTGCGCTGCGCCTTGGTGACCTGCTCGTCCTGCAGCATCTTCAACGAGCCGAGGAAGCCGCGGACCTTGTCCGCCATCTCGTTGCGGTTCGAGATGTTGCGGCGGCGCTTCGAGCTCGACGCGACGATGCCGGCCTTGAGCTGCTCGCGCCGCTCGTTGAGCGCCTTGACGCGCTTGGCCATGGGGTCGCGGACCGTCGTCGCCGCGTAGATGGCGACGAGCACGGCGAAGGTGGCGATGGCGGCCAGGAAGGTGGCCACCATCAGCACGTCGATGCCCATGATGGTCGGGCCGTGGGTGGGGGTCGCGTCCTGCATGTCAGATCTCGAAATCCACCATCTTGGCCATGATGAACACGCCGATGCCCATCCAGATGAGCCCGCCCGACCCGACGATGATCAGCCGCTGGTCGGTGAAGAAGGCGTGCATGTAATTGGGATTGATGAACATGATCAGCGTGAAGACGATGAAGGGCAGGGCGCCGACGATCCAGGCCGAGGCCTTGGATTCCGACGACATCGCCTTGATCTTCAGCTTCATCTGGGCGCGCTTCCTCAGCACGTCGGCGAGGTTCGCGAGCGTCTCGGCGAGGTTGCCGCCCGTCTCGCGCTGGATGGCGAGGGTGATGACGAAGAACTGGAACTCCGGCGTGCCCATCCGGTCGGCCGCTTCCTGAAGCGCGGCCTCCATGGTGCGGCCGATCTTCATCTTGTCGGAGACGGCGCGGAACTCCTCCTGGATCGGCCCCGGAACCTCGTCGGCGACGACGTTCATCGTCTCGGAAATGGGGAGGCCCGACCTCAGGCCGCGCACCATCAGCTCCAGCGCGTCCGGGAAGCGGGCGTTGAACTGCGCGACGCGGCGCTTGATCAGCTTGCCCACCACGTAGTGCGGCAAGCCGACGCCGACGAACAGGCCGACGAGGATGGCGAGCAGCAGCGGCATGCCGCGCAGCGTCATCAGCACGGTGATGACGAGGACCAGCCCGATCGAGCCGAGCGCATATTGGCCGAGCGACCAGCTCTTGCCGGTCTGCTGGAGGCGCGCCTTGAGCAAGGCCGGCTTCGGGATGAAGCGCTGGGCGAGGCCGTCCATCCGGTTCTGCGTGCGGTTGGCGAGCAGGCGCTTGAGCTGCGCCTGCGCCGCCACTTCGGTCGACTTGCTGTGGCGCTCGCGCACGCTCTCGAGCCGCCGCGCCTGCGCCTTGCCGGTCGACGGCCCGCGCATCGCGCTGAAGCCGAGCAGCCCGGCACCGGCAAGGCCGGCCATCAGCATCAGGATCGGAAAGCTCAGCACATTCAATTCCCCGTCGCAGGATGCCGGGCCGGGAGGCGCCGGCCCCTCGTCACGCGTTCGCCTTCGCAGCCTTGGGCGACTTGGCGAGCAGGCCCTTCAGGTTGAGCTTGTCCATCAGCGAGGCAGTCGCCTTGACGTCGTCCTTGCCGCCGCCGTCGGGCGCGTCGACCGTCGAGATGGTCGCATCGACGAGCTGGCCGAGCGGCTGCGCCGTCTTGGCGCCGCCGGCGGCCTTGGCGAAGGGCTGGCCGAGCTTCGCCGCCTGGCCCGCCGCCTTCGTGTCGAGCGGGATCGAGATGTCGACCTTGCGCTCGATCGACAGCTCGAAATCCTTGCGGCTGATCTCCTGGTGGTTGGCCGCGACGCGGTTCGCCACCACCACCACCTTGGCCTGGGGCGCGTTGGCCTTGAGCCAGGAGAGGAGGCGGATCGCATCGCGGGTGGCGGCCAGCGTATATTCGACCACCACGATCGCGACATGGACGTCGTGGACGAGGTGCGGATGCTGGATGAGCATCGAGCGCGGCAGGTCCATGACCGTGCTCTCGAAGGCGTTCCGGATCTCCTCCTGCAGCTGGTAGAAGGCGGTGCCGTCGTTGATCAGCGGCTGGTTGAGCGGCGCCTCCGCGGAGAGGACGCACAATTTCTCGTTCGCCCGGACCATCGCGCGTTCGATGAACAGGCCGTCGATGCGGCTCGGATTCTCGATCGCGTCGGTGAGGCCGCGGCCCGGCTCGAGGTCGAGCGACAGCGCGCCGGTGCCGAAATGGACGTCGAGGTCGAGCAGGGCGGTGGTGCGGTTGGCCTTGTCGCCGAGCAGCCAGGCGAGCGAGGTCGCCACCGTCGAGGCGCCGACGCCGCCGCGGGCGCCGATCACGGCGGCGACCACATGGGGCTTGTCCGTCGCCGTCTCGTTGACGCGGGGGCCGGAGATGGTGAGCTGGGCATGCGCGAACGTGTCGCGCAGCTGGTCGGCGGTGAACGGCTTGAGGAGGTAATCCTGGAGGCCCGAGGCGACCAGGTCGCGATAGAGGCGGACGTCGTTCACCTGCCCGGCGGCGATCACCACCGTCCCCGGCTCGCAAACCTCGGCAAGGGCGTTGATGTCGTTCAGGGGGTCGCCGCTCTCTGAAAGATCTACGAAAAGAATCGACGGGCTCGCAGAGACGGAGAGCGTCTGGATCGCGTTGCGCAGGCCGCCTTTGTTTACTTTCTCCGGAGCCCAGCCATGTTCGACGGCGATCGGCCGCAACATCTCGGCCGTGGCGTCGTCGCAGACGAAGGCCGAGAAGGGATCCCGGAGGCTGGGCGCGCGCGAAGCGTTGAAGGGCGCGTTCATTACTTGCCTCCCTGGCTGCTGATCTGGGTGAGGCCCTTGGCGCCGGTCGGCGGCGTCTCGCGATAGACCTTGATGGCCTTGGCGGCGGTGCCGGTGTCGCGGGCGCCGTTGCCGGCATGGCCGAGCACCAGGTCGGACGGATCGGCGACCATCGCGGCGAGGTTCGAATTGACGCTGCAGCCGTAATTGGCCGAGGTCGAGCTCGGCCCGCGCCCATCATTGCCGAACGGGCAGCCGGGCACGTAGGCGAAGCTGCGGCTGACGATCACCCGCACCGTCCCCGGCGCGACGCCGCCGGCGGTCACCGGCGCGCCGTCGGAGAGGAGCAGGCCATATTCGGCGGCGATCCGGGCGACGTCCTGGCGGGCGCCGGTCGGGCCGTAGGGCTCGTCGACCCAGATGCGGTCGCCATAGCCGATGCCGAGCGAGCCGAACCAGGCGTTGAGCCGGCTGCGCTCGGTCGGCGACAGCCGGTCCTCGCGGGCGGCGAGATCCATCACGTAATCAGTGCGCTGGACGACCGGCTGGGCGGCCGAATCGAGGCCGTGCGCGACCGCCTGCGGCTTGCGCCGCGCGTCGGCGGGAGCGGCGAGCACCGTTCCGGCGGCGAGCAGGGCGATCAGGAGGTGGCGGGTCGGGTTCATCGTCATTTCCTCGTTCCTGTCGCTCAGAAGCTGAAGCCGGGGGCGGCCGAAGCGGAGGCCTGCGGCGGGGCCGGGCGCACCGCCGGCTGCTGCTGGGCCAGCTGCGGCGCCGCCGGAGCGGCCGGGACCGGCACCGGCGTCGCGCTGCCGATCCCCGGCGCCGACTGGGGCGCCGCCATGCTCGGCATCGGGCGCTTGCCGCCGGGCACGTTCCGCTCATTCTTGTCGAGCAGCACGCGCTCCAGCGTGTTCGCGTCGCGGATATTGTCGGTCGGCAGCGCGATCTGGTTCGCGTTGACCGGCCGCACCAGATAGGGCGTGATCACGATCACCAGCTCGGTCTCGTTGCGCTTGAAGGCGTTCGACTTGAACAGCGCGCCGATGATCGGGAGGCTGCCCAGCAAAGGCGCCTTGTTGGTGGTGTTGCCGCTCGAGTTGCGCAGCAGGCCGCCGATCATGAAGCTCTGGCCCGAGCCGAGCTCGACCGTCGTCTCCGCGCGCCGCGTCGTCAGCGACGGGACGGAGAAGCCGTTGAGCTGGATTGCGCCGGCATCCGACAGCTCCGACACTTCCGGGCGCACGCGCATCGAGATGCGGCCGTCCTCGAGCACGGTCGGCGTGAAGGCGAGGCTGACGCCATATTGCTTGAACTCGACGCTGACGCCGTTGAGGCCGCTCGACGTCGGGATCGGGAACTCGCCGCCGGCGAGGAAGCTGGCCGTCTCGCCCGACAGCGCCGTGAGGTTCGGCTCGGCGAGCGTGTGCACGGCGCCGACCTGCTCATTGAGGTGCAGAGTCGAGAGGAGATCCATGCCGAGCAGGTGCTTGGCGAAGCCCAGGGTGGTGCCGGTGCCGCCGGGCGCGAACGTATATTGGGTCGAGCCGGCGGGGAGGCCGCTGCTCCCGGGGCTGGTTACCGTCTGGATGGTGCCGGGATTGCCCTGCGCCACGCCGAACAGGAAGCCGCCGCTATTGTCGCGGTTGAGCAGGTTCACGCCGATCTCCTTGACCAGCGTCCGGCTGACCTCGGCGATGGTGACCTTGAGCGTCACCTGGAGCGGAGTCGCGGTCTTGAGGCGGCTGATCACCTGGGTGCCGGCGCCGACGAAGCCCTGGACGAGGCGAGTCGCCTCCTCGACGTCGGACGGCGCGGCGACGGTGCCGGTCAGCAGCACGATGCCGTTCACCGGAGTCGCGCGGATCTGCGCCTCCGGCATCGCCACCCGCAAGAGCTCATCGAGCGAGCCCATGTTGGTGCCGACGCGGACGTTGGCGGAGAAGATCGTCCGGCCCGCCTTGTCGGTGGCGAAGACCGTGGTCTCGCCCGGCGTCTTGCCGAACACGTAGATCTGGTTGGAGGACCGGACCTGGACGTCGGCGATCGCGTCGTTCGCGACGAACAGGTCGGTCATCTGGCCGTCGAGGCGGACCATGCGGCCGGTGCCGACCGAGAGGGTGAGGTCGCTCGACGGGCGGACCGAAGGGACCGTGCGGGCGCCGGCCGGGGCCGCGGCGTAGCCGGGCTGGGCCTGGGCCTGGGCCGCGACGCTGGCGCCGAGCAGGGCCGCAATCGCGGTGCCGGCAAAAGCGCGGCGGGCGAAGTTCGCGTGGGTCATCTTACTTGGCTCCGACCGGAACGATGGTGATGGAATTGCCGCGGGCGACCCGGACGACGGGGCCCGTGGGGACGGCCGGGGAGGCGGCGGCGGTGGCGCCGCCCTTCCCGGTCAGCGCGCCGGCGAAGGATCCCATCGCCTTGGCCCACTGGTCGGCCGGATCGGACTTTTCGTCCTTGCCGCCGCCCTTGGTGGGCACGGTGCTGCGCTGGAAGCGGGAGACCTCCGCACCGACCGTGAAGGTCGACTTGCCGTCGATCGGCTGGCCGGCGACGGGGAGCAGGATCTGCCCGCCCTTGCCCTTGACGACCTCGCCGGCGGCGACGGCCTTCTGCAGGTCGCCGCTATTGTCGGCGAGCGAGCGCAGCGACAGCGAGAGCTGGCCGATGGTCTGGGCGACCGCGATCTTCTCGGCCATCTTCGGCGTCGCCTCGAAGGTGACGAGGGAGAAGGGCTCGACGACCGGCTTGCCGTCCTTGTCGTTGGCGCTCATCCGCTGGTTGGTGGCGAGCACGCGCAGGTTGCGCATGATCGTCTCGGAAACCTTGAGGGGCGGGCCGTCGCCGCCGCCGCTCACCGCCTGGGTGAGGACGACGTCGACGCGGTCGCCCGGGAAGACGAAGCCGGCGACGCCGCTGGTCACGGAGACCGGAACGGTGACGGCGCGCATGCCCGGAGACAGGGCCGCGGCGAGGAAGCCGCGCTCGCCCGGCTTGATCACCGAGCCCTGGGTGATCGGCTGGCCGGCGGTGATCTCGTTGCGGACCACGGTGCCGATCAGCTGCTGCGGGTTCACGCCCGGCTTGCCCTTGATGAAATAGGCGCTCTGGACGAGCCCCTCGGGCCAGCGCTGGTAGCGGAAGGATTCGGCGTCCAGGATGGTGCCGACGGGAAGCGCCTTGGTGGCGACGAGCACCTCCGGCCCCTGCGGGACGGGGGCGGCGGCGACGGCGGCAGGGGCGGCGGCGCCGCTGAACATCTTGCGCGCCGTGACGGCGGTGACCGCGGCGACGACGAGCGCCCCGATCAGCAGCACGAGCTTTTTCACATCCATGACGCCAGTCGCCTCCTAGAAGCCCTTCGAAAAGCAGGCTCGTTCATCGTACAAATTGGTTAAGAAACGGTTCGCCAAGCAGCCACAGGCCGGCGAAAGCGATTGCAATTCCGTAAGGTATCTCGAGCGCCCCCTCCGCCCTGGACAGGCGGTGGCGGACCACCATCGCGAGGGTCAGCGCGCCTCCCGCCAGCGACATGACGACGATGAGCTGGAGGACGGCGAGCGGCGGCAGCCAGAGCGCGAGTGCGGCCAGCATCTTGACGTCGCCGCCGCCCATCATGCCGAGATGGAAGGCCAGGGCGAAGATGGCGAAGATCCCCGCCGCGACGGCGATGTGGACCGCAACGGCGGGCCAGAGCGGCGTGCGGGTCGCGATCCAGAAGGGGACGGCGCCGAGCGCAATGGCGGCGTTCAGCCAATTGGGGATGATCCGGCTGCGCCAGTCCATCGCCGCCGCGGCGACGAGGCCGCAGGCGAGCAGCGCCAGAAGAAAGAAAGCGGGACCCCCGGTCATGGTGAACAGCCTCTAGACGGAGGGTGTTGCGAAACCGTAACCGGCCGCCATGCCCGACCCAGCCTTCGACCGCCGCGCCATCCCCGCCGGCGCGGCGCTCTCCTCCTGGACGACTCCCGACGGGTTCGCGCTGCGGCGGCTGGACTGGCGGCAGGCGCCGGGCGCGACGCCGCGCGGTAGCCTGCTCTTCGCCGGCGGGCGGGGCGACTTCATCGAGAAATATCTCGAGCCGGCGGCGCACTGGCACGGCCGCGGCTGGAACGTGACGAGCTTCGACTGGCGCGGCCAGGGCGGATCGCGCGGTTCGATCGCCGGCGGACATTATGACAGCTTCGATCCCGTCGTCGCGGACCTCGACGCGCTGCTCGCGGCGTGGCGGGCCGAGACGCCGGGGCCGCATGTCGCGGTCGGCCACTCGATGGGCGGGCACATCCTGCTGCGCGAGCTCGCCGAGCGCCACCCGAAGCTCGACGCGGCCGTGCTGGTGGCGCCGATGATCGGCATCAACAGCGCGCCGATGCCGGCCGCGGCGGCCGCGGCGACGGCGGCCTTCATGACCGCGATCGGCATGGGCCGTCACCCGGCATGGCACCAGTCG
>Ga0207657_10000868_pt1 | contig 31880 bp, 36 predicted proteins | sample KBSC33metaG_FD_184316 | JGI IMG/M metagenome (GOLD analysis project Ga0207657, IMG submission 184316) | Corn rhizosphere microbial communities from Kellogg Biological Station, Michigan, USA - KBS C3-3 metaG (SPAdes) (version 2) | ecosystem: Host-associated > Plants > Roots > Rhizosphere > Soil ...
TCGACCGGGCGCCGAAGGTGATGGAACCGGGCGCGATAGCTGCGCCAATTGTCGTTCACCTCGGTGAAGACGATTCCGGCGCTGTCGCTCGCCCACACCGGCTGGCCGATGCCGACCTTCGTGACTGTCTCCAGGTCGCTGCCGGTTGCAAGGTCGCGAATGCGGAGCTCGAACCGTTCGGAGCCGTCATAGTCGGCGAGAGTCGCGAGCAGCTTGCCATCGGGGCTGACCTCGAGCGCTCCAAGGCGGAAATAATCGCGGCCCTCGGCCTCAAGGGTTTCATCGAACAGCACCTCGTCCTCACCGCCCGTGAACGGCTTGCGGTACCAGGTCCGATACTGCGCGCCCGGCTTGAACGCCCACCAGTATAGGAACTCGCCATCGCGGAGCGGGACCGAGCTGTCGTCCTCCTTGATCCGCCCTTTCATCTCCTCGAACAGCTGGTCGAGCAGCCCCTCGTGCTCGGCCTTCCAGCCCTCGAAATAAGCGTTTTCCGATTTCAGATAAGCGAGGACGTCCGGGTCATCGACGTTCGGATATTTGGGATCGCGCAGCCACGCCCAAGGGTCCTCGATGGTAACGCCGTGGCGTTCGTAGCTGTGGGGGCGCTGCGCGGCCTGGGGCGGTTGGGCGAGGGTGGTTGGCTTGTCCATGCCACCCGCTCTTAGCGCGGCGGCGGCTTTCGGGAAGTCGCCTTGTTCGGCTTTGTATCAGGGCCGCTTCGCCTCTGCTCGCTGCATCCTCCGGATTCTCTTAAAGCGCAGGATGCGTCAGCGATCCAAAGAGGTCGGATCAAACGACAGGATGCGGTCGGTGCCGGCATGGTCGAAACTCGATACTTGAGCACAAGGCGGCGCGACCTTCACTCGCGCGCTCCTGTCTCGCGCGCGAATAGCCACTGCCTGATCGCCGAGGTGAGGTTGGGTGGAGGCTCGGCGTCGAGCCTTGCGGCGTCGATCTCAGCGACCAGGGCGTTGAGCGGGCACCCGCGCTCGCGTGCCGCCGCCTCCAGCGCAGTCCAGAACATCGGCTCGAGACTGATTGAAGTCTGATGGCCGGCGATGAGTACCGACCTTTTCTTCGGCGGCGCGTAAGGCGCCATCAGTACATGTGCTGGCCGCCGTTGATCGACAGCGTCGAGCCGGTGATGAAGCCGCCGTTCTCGTCGACCAGAAACGCGACTCCCCGGGCGATCTCCTCCGCCTTGCCCAGGCGCCCGACCGGGATCTTGGCGACGATCTTGCCGAGCACGTCCTCGGGCACCGCCGCGACCATGTCGGTGTCGATGTAGCCGGGCGCGATCGCGTTGACCGTAACCCCGAAGCGCGCGCCTTCCTGGGCCAGCGCCTTGGTGAATCCATGGATGCCGGACTTGGCAGCAGCATAATTGACCTGGCCATACTGGCCCGCCTGGCCGTTGATCGAGCCGATGTTGACGATCCGTCCGTACTTCCGGCTAGTCATCCCGTCGAACACTGCCTTGGCCATGTTGAAGCAGCCGCCGAGGTTGACGTCGATCACCTCGTCCCACTGCTGCCGCCCCATCTTGCGCATGGTGCCGTCCCGGGTGATGCCGGCGTTGTTCACCAGCACGTCGACGGGCCCGAGGTCGGCCTCGACCTGGCGAACCCCCTCCTGGCAGGAGTCGAAGTCGGCCACATCCCACTTGTAGGCGGCGATGCCGGTGCGGCCGGTGAACTCGCGCGCGCGCTCCTCATTGCCCGCGTAATTCGCCGCAACCTTCATTCCCATGTCGCGAAGCGCGATGCTGATCGCCTCGCCGATGCCGCGTGTTCCACCGGTGACGATCGCCACTCGAGCCATGACCCTCTCCTCTTTCGTCCGAGCAGGGCGCTTATTGCTGCGGCAGCCAGCCTGCAAGTTCGCGAGAGACGAGGCCTTCGAGCATCGCGATGCTTTCGCGCGAATCATTCAGGCAATCGAGCAAAGCGAACTTGTCGCCGCCCGCCCCAATGAATGTTTTACGGCCGCGAATGCCGAGTTCCTCGAGCGTCTCGATGCAATCGGCGGAAAAGCCCGGCGCTGCGACCGCAACGCTCTTGACGCCCTGCTTCGGATAGGCCGCGAGCGTCGCATCGGTCGCCGGCTCTAGCCATTTGGCGCGACCGAATTTTGACTGGAAAGCGACATCGACTTCGCGGCCCAGCGCTTCACCCAGCAGCCGCGCGGTTTTGCGGCAATGGCAGTGATACGGATCGCCAAGCTCGAGCGTCCGCTGCGGCATGCCGTGGAAGCTCAACAGCAACCGATGGGGCTCGAAATCGAGCGCCTTTAACTGCCTTCCGATGTGCGTGCGCAGCGCATCGATGTACAGCGGGTCGTCGTAATAAGGCGGCAAGGTGCGCAATGCCGGTTGCCAGCGCATCCGCGCCAATGCCCCGAACACCGCGTCGTTGGCTGTCGCAGTCGTGGCTGCGCAATATTGCGGATAGAGCGGCGCGGCGAGGATGCGGGTGCAACCCTCGGCGACCATCACCTCCAGCGCGGCCGCGATGCCGGGATGGCCGTAGCGCATCGCGTAGTGGACGCTGACATCGGGCATGCTTCGCCGCAACGCCTCCGCCTGGCGATGCGCGATGGCGCGGAGCGGCGAACCCTCGTTGGTCCAGACCTGGTTGTAGGCCTCGGCCGACTTCTTCGGGCGCGTCCTCAGGATGAAGCCGTGCAGGATCGGCTTCCAGGCAATGGGGTGAATCTCGACCACGCGACGGTCGCTCAGGAATTCGGCAAGGTAACGCCGCACTGCGCGTTCCTCGGGAGCGTCGGGGGTCCCAAGGTTGATCAGGAGCACGCCGATCCTAGGCTCGGGAATCGCCGGATGGCCGGTCATGCGGCGGCCATGGCATCGAATGGCAGCGAACGCATGCGTCTGCCGGATCCTGCATGGATTGCGTTTGCGACCGCCGGCGCGAGCGGGATGCAGCCGAGCCCGCTGATTCCGCCGGGCCGGTCGCTGCTGGGAATGACCTGCACCACGATCTCTGGGTGGCCGGCGAGGCGCGGCAGGGCAATACGGCCAATTGGCCGCGCCCGCGGCATTCCCGCGACCCATTCCGGCGCAGGCGCCGTCGCTTGGGCGAGCCCCCAGATCAGCCCGGCGGAAACTTGCTGCTCGACAAGCCCGCTGTTGATGACGCGGCCGCAATCGACTGCGGCGACCAGCCGATGGACCTTCACCCTTTGGTCGTCGCCAATGCTCGCGCTGGCGACGAGACCGATGTGCGATCCGAAGGCCGATGCGCCGGCAATCCCCATGGTGCTGCCCGCGCCTCCGCCGTCCCAGTTCGCCAGCCGCGTGGCCGCTTGCAGGCAGCGGGCAAGGCGCCCGTTGCCGCCGAGCATGGACATGCGGAAGGCAAGAGCTTCCATGCCTGCGGCGTGCGCAAGTTCGTCGATGAAGCTCTCCGTAAAGAAGGTGAATTCCCGCTGCGGCGAGCCGCGCATGTAGCCGCTCTCGAAAGGAAGCTTGGCGGCGACTGCGCCGATCTTCACGTGCGCGATCGAATAAGGCGGTACCGAGCCGTCCAGCATCGTCTTGCCAAACGTTTCCGGCGCATCACCTCCCGACAGGCGCGCTAGCGCTGCGCCAAGACCATCGGCCGTAGCCACCTTCATCGCCCAGGCCGCGGTAATTCCTCCGGCTCCGGGTAGCGCGGTCATTCGCGCCATCGCGCCGGGAGCGACGCGATCGTGGTTCTGACTCGACGATTGCGACAGGACGACCTGGACCGGCCGCCCAAGCACCCGCGCGAGCTCGAGTGCGATTGGGGATGTGACCGACTCCATCGCGCGGCCCGCCGGCTCGCCGGGGGCGATTGGATAGAGCCTCGCTTCCGGCGACTTGCCGAAACCCGGCGCCAGCGTTGCGGCCCAAAGTTCGGTCCCGTCCGGCCCCACCCGCGCCGCGGCGCCCGCCGGCTCAAGGCCGACATGCTGTGAGGGCGCCGCATAATAGGTCGCAGCCAGCGGCCGCGATCCCCGGACAGCACCGGCATAATCGCCGCGGCCGAACCATTGTTGCTCATCGCCATCCACCAGCGCCTGTTCGAACAACGGTCGCGGATTTGCTGGTGTCTTGTGTCCGGAGAAGACCGGATTGGCCGCCTTCAGGGCTCGCTCCGCCGCCCACCAGGTCTCCGCGACCACGGCGATCCAGGCGTCTCTCGCGGCAATATGCCGAACGCCCGGAACGGTCGCGAGCGCGTCACGATCATAGGTCCTAAGATGCCCGTCAGGCGGAGCGAGGCGTGCCGAAGCGAACAGCATCCCGGGTAGCCGGACATCGCCCGCGAAGCGCCAGCTCCCCTCCGCCTTGGCCGCCCCATCCAGCCGCTGCAGCGGCTGGCCGAGCAGCCGCGACTTGCCCGAACTGCGGAGCGGTGGCCGTGCTGGCGGCGCGCGATCCGCGGCCTCTTCGGCAAGCTCGCCAAACGTCACCGTGCGCACACCGCAGATGACGAAGCCGTCCGCCGTATCGCAAGTGGCCGCATCGACGTTCCAGCGGTCGGCCGCGGCGCCAACCAGCATCGCCCGCGCAGTGGCCGCGGCCTCCCGCAACGGTCGTTCGAACGCGCGTACGGAGGTCGAATCGGCGGTTATCCTTATGCCCTTCGGCCAGCCCTCGTCTTCGGCGAGCGGATTGGCATATGCCTTCCCCAACGGCGCCGGCTCGACCGCGACCGTCTCCCACGCCGCACCCAGCTCATCCGCGACGATCTGTGAAAGCGCGGTCCAGCTTCCCTGCCCCGTCTCGACTTGTGGGACGGCAACAGTGACTTTCCCGTCGCGTGTCACCTTGATGAACGAGCCGAAGGTCTGCTCGCTCTTGGTCGTAACAAGTTCGCTCTTCCAATGCCGCGGCCATAACGAGAATCCGACGATCAACCCGACGCCGGCTCCGCCGCCGATCAGCAGGTTGCGGCGGCTGACCCTCAACGCGCGAATTGGGCCTTGAGCGCCCGTCGGTCGATCTTCCCGGTGCCGAGCCGAGGCAGCGCTTGTTCGGAGAAGATGAAACGCTCGGGGATCTTGAACTTGGCAATTCGCCCGTCGAGGAACTGGCGGAGCTCGGCCTCGCTCAACCTCGATTTCGCGTAGATGACCGCCACCGGGACCTCGCCCAGTCGCTCGTCGGGTGCCCCGAATACCGCCACCTCAGCAACAGCCTCGCAAGCATAGCATTCGGCTTCGACTTCGGCTGCGGAGATATTCTCGCCGCCGCGGATGATGATTTCCTTCTTGCGGTCGACGATGAAGAGATAGCCGTCGTCGTCGAGGTAGCCGACATCGCCGGTTCGCACCCAGCCGTCGGGACTGATGGTCGCTTCGGTCGCCTCGGGGTTGCGGAAATAGCCCTTGATGTTGGCTGCAGTCCGTATGCCGATCTCGCCAACCTCGCCGCACGGCAGCAACCGGTCGCCGGCGCCTAAGATCGACACCTCCACCAGCGGCTTCTGCGCGCGTCCGGTCGACGCCGGCTTTGCCGCATAACTGCTCCAGAAATTCGCGCAGCCCGTGGCATTCGTTTCCGTGAGGCCGTAGCCCAGCGCCGGCTGGGCGTTGGGGAACTCCTCCTTCAACCGCTCGACATGGGTGATGGGCCGCGGGGCGCCGCCTGCGGTGATGTCCTTCAAGGACGACAGGTCGAATCTGTGCCGTTCGGGATGGTTCATGAGCTCGAGGCTCATCGTCGGCACACCGACGAAATAGGTGACCTTTTCCTTCTCGATCAGCCGCAGCGCCTCGGTCGCGTCCCACTTCGGCATGATGACCATGCAGCGTCCGACGACGAAGCTGTTCAGCATCACCGGCACTTCGCCGGTGACATGGAAGAGGGGCACGCTGAGCAAGGTCCGCGGGGTCGGCGGCGGGTTGCCGTCGCTCTCCAGCAGGCCCTTCAGGACGATAAGCCCCAGCGAGTAAGCATAGGTACCGGTCGTCACTGCCCGGTGGGTCGACAACGCACCCTTCGCGTCGCCGGTCGATCCGGACGTGAAGAGGATCGTGGCGTCGTCCTCCGGCGCCAGGTCCGGGATCTGTTCGTCCCCGCGAATTGGCTCCAGGAGCGGCGCAATCGCCCGCTCGACCGGCAGGTCGATGTCCAACCCGATCATGTCAAAGTCGTCGCACTTGGCGGTGATGCGTTTGGCCCGCGGCCCGTCGGCGATGATCAGCCTGGGCTCGGTCAGCCTTATGGCATGCTCCATCTCATGGCTTTCCCACCAGCCATTGAGCAGCGTCGCGATACCGCCGGCCTTGATCACGGCCATGTAGCTGACGATCCAACTCGGGCAGTTGCGCATCGCGATGCCGACGCGATCGCCCTTGGCGATGCCGCGCGCGACGAGCCCCGGTGCAAGGCGGTCGGAGATGCGGTCGAGGTCGGCGAAGTTCAGCCGCTCGTCGCCGGCGACCACCGCCTCATTCGCGGCATTCAGCGCGCAGAAGGTCTTGAAGAACGCCGGAAGCGTCGCCGGGAAGTTGGTGACGATTGCGCGGCCGAGCTCGTCGCGGCCAATCGCCAGTCGCCCGCCGGGCCCGATCACCCTTGCAAGCTCCTCGTCGAACCGGCGGTCGAGCTCACTCTGCATCAAGATTGCTCTCGTTTGCGTTTCACCTTGCCCGCCTTATGAGGCGGTCAACAGTGATGGGGAAGCCCTTGCAAGCCGCAGTCGAACAGTCTCGCTACCTGGCCTTCCCCGATCTGGGCCTCTCGCCGGTCGCCCTTCACATCGGCCCGTTCGACCTCCGCTGGTACAGTCTTGCCTATCTCTCGGGCATTTTCGTCGGTTACTGGTACGTCCTCAAGCTGCTGAAACAGCCCGGCGCGCCAATGGCCCGCCGCCACGCCGACGACCTGGTCTTCTACGCTGCGCTGGGCGTGATCCTCGGCGGACGCCTCGGCTACGTCCTGTTCTACAATCTCGGCGAATATCTGCGGCACCCGGTAGAGATATTGAAGCTGTGGGATGGCGGGATGTCGTTCCATGGGGGCGTCATCGGGACTTCGCTCGGCATCATCTATTTCGCGCACAAGCAGAAGCTCTCGTGGCTCAGGATCCACGACTATGTCGCCTGCTGTGTGCCGTTCGGCCTGTTCTTCGGCCGGCTCGCCAACTTCATCAACCAGGAATTGTGGGGAGCGCCGACGACGGTTCCTTGGGCGATCCGGTTCCAAGAGTACAACCAGCTCGGCCAGCGCGTGCTGGGACCCCCGCGCCATCCCAGCCAGCTCTATGAGGCCGTGCTCGAAGGGATCGTCCTGTTCTGCATCCTTGCCTTCATGTTCTGGAAGACGAAGGCGCGCTACGAGCCGGGCAAGCTCGTCGGTGCATTCATCTTTTTCTACGGCATTTTCCGCTTCGGCATCGAGTTCATCCGCGAACCCGATAGCCAGCTCATTGCCTTCGCCAACGCGACCCACCTCCACATGGGGCAGTGGCTCTCGCTGCCAATGATCCTGGGCGGGCTCTACCTGATGGCGACAGCGAAGAAGCGCCGGGTTCGCGTCGAGGCCACGGCAGGAACCGAATCGGTCGCGTGACCCCGCTGGAGCGCGCGCTTCGGGACCGCATCCAGGCCGAGGGGCCGATCAGCGTCGAGGCCTTCATGGAGGCGTGTAACGCTTTTTATTACGCCACGCGCGATCCGCTGGGCGCACGCGGCGACTTCACGACCGCTCCCGAGGTCAGCCAGATGTTCGGCGAGATGATCGGTGCCGCGCTCGCCGATTGCTGGCGCCGCGCCGGATCGCCTGTGGACGCCAGCTACGTTGAGCTCGGACCGGGGCGCGGGACGCTCGCTGCCGACGCGCTGCGCATGCTTCGAGCAGCAGGCTTCCGCGGGGAGGTTCACCTTGTCGAGACCAGCCCTGTATTGCGCGACAGGCAGAAGGAAGCCGTGTCCGGCGCGCACTGGCACGACAGCGTCGACGATCTGCCCGCAAGGCCGCTGCTGCTCGTCGCCAATGAGTTCTTCGACGCTCTTCCGATCCGCCAGCATGTCGATGGCATCGAACGGCGCGTGATCGGAGTCGGCGGAGGGCTCGCCTTCGACCGGGACGGGGAGATCGTCGAAACCTCGCCCGCGCGTGACGGCGCCGTCCGGTCCATCGCGACCTGCCTCAGCGTGAAAGGCGGCGTCGCTTTGATCGTCGACTATGGCCACGCCCGAAGCGCGCCCGGCGAGACCTTGCAAGCCATGCGGGCGCACCGCTACGCGCCGGTTCTGGCCGAACCGGGGGAACAGGATCTGACCGCGCACGTCGACTTTGAAGCCCTCGCGGCCGCCGCGCGGGAAGGGGGTGCCCACGTCACGCCGCTACTCACGCAGGGCGAATGGCTGATCCGCCTTGGAATCGAAGCTCGTGCCCAGGCGCTGTCACGCGCGAATCCGGAGTGCGCGGCTGGGATCGAGACTGCGCTGAATCGCCTGACGGCTCCCGACCAGATGGGTCATCTGTTCAAGGTCGTGGCGCTGCATTCGCCGGACTGGCCGGCGCCGGCCGGATTTGCATGACGATCACCTACCGGGAAGCCACCCCCGCCGACGGGCCGGACCTCCGTGATCTGTTCGCCGAGAGTTTCATCCAGACCTTTGGCCACCTGTACCGGCCGAGCGACCTGCAGGAGTTCCTCGACACCAACTCGCCCGAGAAATGGGACAAGAATCTCAACGACCCTGAAGTCGCAATACGCGTCGCCGAAGATGCGGGGACGCTGGCCGGTTTCGTTGAGCTGGCGCCCAAGAAGCTGCCATACGAGACTTCCGCGCCAGCGCTTGAGCTTCGCCGCCTCTACCTTCGGTACAATTATCATGGACGCGGCATTGCCGACGCCCTCATGAAATGGGTCGTGCAGGAAGCGGCGGCCCGGGGGGCGCGTGAGCTGATCCTTTCGGTCTTCGTCGACAATCATCGCGCCCGCCGCTTCTACGAACGCTATGGGTTCGAGGTGGTGGGCAAATATGACTTCATGGTCGGCAGCCATGCCGATGAAGACCTCATCCTGCGGCACGTCATCATGCAGGCCGGCACATGAGCGTCGAGGTCGTCCGCGCGGTTAGTCTCGGCCAGTTCCCGCACGGCTTCCTCGGCCGTCGCGGCGGCATCTCGGTCGGCGAATGCGCGGGCCTCAACGTCGGCTACGGCAGCAATGACGATCCCGAGGCCATCGCCGGCAACCGCAGGCTCGCCATTGCCGCGCTGCATCCCGACGCCGAGCTTGCCACCGTCCATCAGATCCACTCGGCGGAGGTGGTCCTGGCCGACTCAGCATGGCCACAGGATGCACGACCACGTGCCGATGCGATGGTCACGGACACGCCCAACCTCCTGCTCGGCATCCTCACGGCGGATTGCGCGCCAGTCCTCTTCGCTGACCACGAAGCCGTGGTAGTCGGCGCGGCCCACGCCGGCTGGCGAGGTGCGCTCGCGGGTGTGACGGACGCGACCATCGAGGCGATGGAGCGGCTCGGTGCCCGCCGCGAGCATATCCACGCGGCCGTCGGGCCCTGCATCGCCCAGCCGTCCTACGAAGTCGACGAGGCGTTTCGTGCGCGCTTCACCCAGGACGATGGCGATAACGACCGCTTCTTCGTGCCGGGACCGGCGGGCAAGCCCCACTTCGACCTGGAGGCCTATGTCGTGCACCGGCTGATCGCCGCAGGGATCGACGAGGTCGAAGCTTTGAACTTGGACACCTATGCCCAGCCCGATCGCTTCTTCAGCTTCCGCCGCTCGACCCATCTCGGCGAGCCCGACTACGGCCGCCAGCTCAGCGCCATCGCCATTCCGGGCTGACAAGCTCGCCTTATCGCAGCCTTACGGCGTCTGATTGGCGCGGTTCGCGCTTGGCGCTAATGCGCCTGGCGACGAGGAGATAGAAATTGGCCGACGAGATTGATGGACATGATCTAATGCCTTCCAGCAGGCGGCCGCCCAAGCAGACCGCAACGACGATCGGCAACCACCGCCTGCATCCGGAAACGCTGATGATGGGCTTCGGTTTTGACCCGGCCCTGTCCGAAGGCTCGCTCAAGGCGCCGATCTTCCTCACCTCGACCTTCGTTTTCGAGACCGCGGCCGAGGGGAAGCGCTTCTTCGAGGGCATCACCGGCAAGCGCGAAGGCAGCGGCGGCAAGGCCGAGGGCCTGGTCTATTCGCGCTTCAACGGGCCCAATCAGGAGATTCTCGAAGATCGGCTGGCGCTTTGGGAGGACGCCGAGAGCGCGCTCACCTTCTCGAGCGGAATGACGGCGATCTCGACGCTGATCCTGTCCTACGTCCAGGCCGGCGACGTGATCATTCATTCCGGCCCACTCTACGCGGCGTCGGAAACGATCATCGACAAGATCATGCCGCGCTTTGGCGTCCAGTTCGTGGACTTCCCGGCAGGTGCGTCGCGCGAAGAGCTCGATGCGGTGATGGAGCGCGCCAAGGCCAAGGGCCGGGTGTCCCTCATCTATCTCGAGAGCCCCGGGAACCCGACCAATGCCTTGGTCGACGTCGAGGCGGTCGCCGCAGCCCGCGACACCGCCTTCGGGGACAGCGAACGGCCGGCCATCGCCATCGACAACACCTTTCTGGGGCCGCTGTGGGCCCGCCCGCTCGACCACGGCGCGGACATCTCCGTCTACAGCCTGACCAAATATGCGGGCGGTCACAGCGACCTCGTCGCGGGTGCGCTGATCGGATCGAAGGCGCACCTCGACAAGGTCCGGATGATCCGCAACACGATGGGCGGCATCTGCGATCCGCACACCGCCTGGCAACTAGCGCGCAGCCTCGAAACGCTTGAACTGCGGATGAGCCGGGCTGGCGAGAATGCCGAGAAGGTCTGCGCCTTCCTCCGCGACCATCCAAAGGTCGAAAAGGTCGGCTATCTCGGCTTCCTCGAAGAGGGGTCGGCGCAGAAGGATATCTTCGACCGCAACTGCCTGGGCGCCGGTTCAACCTTCTCGCTTTACCTCAAGGGCGGCGAGGCGGAAGCGTTCCGCTTCCTCGATGCGCTGCGCATCGCCAAGCTCGCCGTGAGCCTCGGCGGCACCGAAACGCTCGCCAGTGCGCCTGCCGCGATGACCCACCTGTCGGTCCCGGAAGAGCGCAAGAGGGCGCTCGACATCACCGACAATCTGGTGCGCATTTCAATCGGCGTCGAAAATCCCGATGACCTCATCGCCGACTTTGCGAACGCGCTGAACGCGGTCTGAGGGTCGAAGCCGAGGTGACGGACCGCATTATCGCCGTGACGCAAAACGGCGTTCTCCGCCTCACGCTCGACAATCCCCCGGCCAACGCGCTCTCGGTGGAGGTCATGGCAGAGCTGCAGGCGCGGCTCGATGCCGCGCGTGACGAGGACACGGTTCGGGTCGTCATCATCGCCGCCGCAGGAAAGCTGTTCTCGGGCGGGCATGACCTCAAGCAGATGACGGCGCACCGCGCCGATGCGGACCAGGGCCGCGCCTATTTCGAGCAGACCTTCGCGACCTGCTCCTGGCTGATGCAGTCAATTGCCGACCTGCCCAGACCGGTGATCGCCGAGGTCGACGGGATTGCGACTGCCGCCGGGTGCCAGCTGGTGGCGTCCTGCGACCTTGCCGTCGCATCGGATCGGTCGCGCTTCGGCGTCAACGGGATCGACGTTGGCCTCTTCTGCTCGACTCCTGCGGTGGCGCTGACGCGGACCATCAGCCCCAAGCGCGCGATGGAGATGCTTCTGACCGGCGAGCTGATCGACGCGACGACCGCGCTCGAGGCTGGACTGGTCAACCGCGTGGTCCCATCCGATTCCCTGACTGCGACGGTGGACGAAATCGCGGGGACCATCGCGGCCAAGTCACCGGTCGCCGTCCGGCTCGGCAAGCAGGCAGTCCGCAGACAGGCGGCCCTGAGCCTCGCGGACGCCTACGCCACGGCGTCGCGGGCCATGGTCGAGAACATGCTCGCCGCCGACTGTGAGGAAGGGATCAGCGCTTTTTTTGAAAAGCGCGAGCCAAACTGGCCCTAGCCCCAGTCCTCCACTGCCCAGCCTTTTTCCTCGGCCAGCCGCCTGAGCTTGCCGTGAGGGTTCACCGCCACAGGCTCGTCGGACCATTCGAACGCCGGTCGGTCCGACACATGGTCGGAATAGAAGCGGACGTGGCCGTGGGTGCCCTTCAGCCCCGACTTCTCGACCCAGTCGGCAATCATCCGCATCTTGGCCGGCCCGTAGCAATTCTCCCCGCCGATCTTCGCATGGACGCGCTCGTCGAGGCCGATGATCGACCCGGTTCCGATCACGTCGTCGAAGCCGAGGCGCTCGGCGATCGCATCGACGTAGAGGCGGTAGGAAGCGGTCGCCAGCACCAGCCGCCGCCCTTGCGCCCTGTCACGCGCGATGGCGTCGCGCGCTCCGGGGCGAATGTTCCGCTCGATCACCTTGTCGGCGTAGCTGTCGACCAGCGGCCTTAGCTCCGAGACGTGCACCAGATGGCCGAGCAGCAGGCGGTGGCAGATTTCCTTGAGCTTCGCCCGGTCGATCAGGCGCGCGGCGTAAGCCGCGGCCGACAACGCGACCACCGGCAGCAACAATAGCCGCCACGGAGCGCGGCGCATCGCACAGTGCAGCAGGAACGGGATGTAGGTCGCGCGCCGAGTGACCGTCTTGTCCATGTCGTAGACGGCAAGATTGCTCATCGGTCGAGCCAGCTCGCGATCTTCTGTCGCCGTGCCTGAAGCTCGGTCAGCTGAGCGAAGCGGACCGCGTGGATGATCAGGCTGATCAGCGTCCACCAGGCAACCAGCACGAGGCCGCTGTCAGGACGATCGAACGACAACCCGCCGGCAAGGAGCACCAGGTTGGTGTTGCGGCTCGCGCTGACGAGCCTGAACCGGGTGTCGACCGGCCGCCAGGCGTGGATTTGCATGCCGTTGAAGCGATGGAGCGCCAGGCCCTCGATGACCCGCATCGCCACGGTCCCGCCGACTACCACCCACAGCACCATGGTCGCATAGACGGGCTCGAACGCGCGCCCATAGTCGCCGAGCCCATGCTCCCACCCCCACCACCACAGGATCGGATGGACAATCTCCAGCGCGATGCGCGACCGGTTCGCCCGCTGCGGTGCATGGGTCAGGCGGGCCAACACCAGTCCGGCGACGCTGGCGACCATCACCGCCAGCGCAAGCAGCAATCCCGGCCAGTAATGGCCGCGCCAGAACAGCGCGAAGACCAGCAGCGCAAGCAATGCCTCGAATAGGGTCAGCGCCAGCGTGGGGACACGCGCCTTCACTGCCCACCCGGTAAGAAGCAACGCGGGCCTGCGCCACAGGTACAGCGTCAATGCGTCGCTCACGCGCGGAAAGGCCTCGTCATAGGCCGCGCGCCCGACCGGACCGGAGCTTCCCGCATTCGCCATCGCGGACCGGCATAGTGGCGGGCTTTGCGCCGCGAAAGGCTGCAGGGACAGCCGACTTGCCCATGACGACCATTTCGCGCACTAAGCCGCGGGTTATGGCCGAGGTCACCGACCAGGACAGCGATCACGGACAGGGCTCGGTATACCGGGTTGCCGGCACGATCAACATCGCCCGCGCGGCAACAACCCAGCGCGAAATCGATGCGATGCCCGATCCGCTCACGATCGACCTTAGCGACATCAACCGGATGGACACCGTCGGCGCCTGGATCATCTACCGCACGGTCCGCGACCGGGGCGCCAAGGTGATCGGGGCCAGCCGCGACGAGGTCAGCCTGCTGAGGCAGGTGGAGGAATTCGACGTCCCGACCCGCGTGGTTCCCGACGAGCCGCACAACTTCACGGCCATTCTCAGCGAGCTTGGACTGTGGATCGCCGAGGCGGGCGTAACTCTGGTCGGCCTGCTCGGCTTCCTTGGCGCCACCCTGATCGGTTTTGCCAACGTCATTCGCCGGCCCAAGCGGTTCCGGCTGAATGCCGTCGTCCAGCGCTTCGACGTGGTCGGCGTGCGGGCGCTGGGCATCATCGGGCTGATGAGTTTCCTCATCGGCATCGTCGTCGCCCAGCAGGGCGCGGTGCAGCTCGCCCAGTTCGGCGCCGAGGTTTACACGATCAACCTCATCGGCCGGATCACGGTGCGTGAGCTCGGCGTCCTGATGACGGCCATCATGGTCGCTGGCCGCTCGGGGTCCGCCTTCGCCGCGCAAATCGGCACCATGAAGATCACCGAGGAGATCGATGCGATGCGCACCATCGGCGTCTCTCCAGTCGAGGCGCTGGTCATCCCGCGCATGATGGCCGCAACGCTGATGATGCCGCTGCTCGCCTTCTGGGCAATGCTGACCGCACTGTTTGGCGGCGGCATCTTCGTGTGGTTGCAGCTGGGGTACCCGCCGGCAACCTACATCCAGCGCCTGCAGGAGGTCATCCCCCCGACGGACTTGTGGATCGCCCTGATCAAGGCGCCGGTGTTCGGGTTCATCATCGCGCTGGCCGGATGCTTCCAGGGCATGCTTGTCCAGGGCAACAGCGAGGAAGTGGGAATGCGCACGACCAATGCAGTCGTCCAGTCGATCTTCCTCGTGATTGTGCTGGACGCGATCTTCGCCGTCTTCTTCTCCAGCGTCGGCTGGAAATGAACCCGCGATGATTCCCCCGGGCGAGGTTCCACCCGGCTGCACGCCGGTCATCACCGTTCACGGGCTCCGCAACAGCTTCGGGGAGCAGGTGGTGCACGAGGATCTCGATCTTGCCGTCTGCAAGGGCGAAATCCTCGGCGTCGTCGGCGGCTCCGGGACCGGCAAGTCGGTGCTGCTGCGCTCGATCATCGGCCTGCAGACGCCCGACGAGGGTGAGATCGAGGTGCTCGGCGAGAATATGGTCGGCCGGACCGAGGACGAGGCGAAGAACATCCGCCGCCGCTGGGGAATCCTGTTCCAGAACGGCGCCTTGTTCTCGACCCTGACCGTGGCCGAGAATGTCGAGGTCCCGATCCGAGAGTATTTTCCCTTCATCAAGCCGCCGCTCCTCGACGAAATCGCGTCGTACAAGATCGCGATGGGCGGCTTGCCGCCCGATGCGGGTCCCAAATATCCCGCCGAACTGTCGGGCGGCATGGTGAAGCGCGCCGGCCTGGCTCGCGCGCTTGCGCTTGATCCGGAGCTTCTGTTCCTCGATGAGCCGACCTCGGGCCTCGACCCGATCGCCGCCGCGGCGTTCGACCAGCTCGTCAGGGGACTTCAGAAGCGGCTCGGCCTCACCGTCTTCCTGATCACTCACGACCTCGACACGCTGCATGCGGTCTGCGACCGCATCGCCGTGCTTGCGGACAAGAAGGTCATCGGCGTCGGAACGATCCCGGAACTCTTGGCTTTAGACCATCCTTGGATACAAGAGTATTTTAACGGGCCGCGCGGGCGCGCCGCCGCCCAAAGCTACGAAGAAGGGGCCGAAGCGTAGTGGAGACCCGTTCGAACTATGTGATGGTCGGCGCGGTCACGGTGGCTCTGCTTGCCGGCACCCTGCTGTTCATCGTCTGGCTCGCCGGTCTCTCGAACAAGGCGACCAAGTGCTACGACATCTACTTCGCGCAAGGCGTCGGCGGCCTCAACAAGGGCTCGAACGTCAGCTTCTCGGGCGTACCGGTCGGCCAGGTGAGCAAGATCTCGCTGCTTCCCAACCGGCCCGAGTTCGTCTGGGTCCGGATCGACGTTGAGGACCAGACGCCGGTGCTCCAGGGCACCAGCGCGCAGATCCACGGGGTCGGCTTCACCGGCGTCTCCGAAATCCAGCTGACCGGCGCCGAACGGGGCAAGTCGCCGATCCAGCAGGTTGGCCCGCAGGGCTGCCCGGTGATCCCCGCGACCTCGGGAGGCATCAGCGCGCTCCTGAACAGCGCGCCGGAACTTATCGACCGCATCCAGCGCCTGACCGAGCGGCTGACCGAGCTCCTGTCCGACAAGAACCAGAACTCGATCTCCGACATCCTCGAGAATATCGATGTGACGACGCAGCAGCTGCGCGCCCATGCCCCGGAGCTGGGCGAGACCATCGCCGAGATCAAGTTGGCCTCGCACAATGCCGCGATCGCCGCCAACAATGTCGCGGCGCTAACCGACAACACCAACCGGCTGGTCAATGAGCAGGGCCGGCCGGCGATGGAGAACCTCAACAAGGCAATCGCTTCGGCGCGCCAGGCCGCCGACAACCTCGACGCCATGATCACTGACGCCCGTCCTGGCGTCCAGAATTTCACCAAGTCGACTCTGCCTGAGGCCAACAAGCTGGTTCACGACCTGCGCTCGCTGTCGAACTCGCTCGAGCAGCTTACCAACCGCGTCAACCAGCAGGGCATTGGCGGCACGCTCGGGCCTGAGAAGCTGCCCGACTATAAACCAGGGAAACGCAGATGAAGCTGCTCTTGAGGATCGCGGGCGCAACGGCCCTCGCCGCGTCGATGAGCGGCTGTTCGCTGGGCGGCCTGCTCGGCGGCGGCAAGCCGCCGGTGACGCTAGTGACTTTGACGCCCGAGGCGGCCGAGCCGGGGAGCATCGTCCGCACTGCCGCTGCCGGCCAGGCAGTGACCGTCGAAGCGCCTGCCGTCCGCCGCGAGCTGAGCAACGTCCGCGTGCCGGTCCAGGTCACTCCGACCGACGTTCAATATGTGACCAACCTGACGCTGGCCGACACGCCTGCGAAGCTGTTCCAGGGCCTCCTCGCCGAGACCATCCGGCGCACTACCAACCGCGTGGTGCTCGGCCCGGGCCAAACGACGCTGGACCCGGGCCTGACCGTCAGCGGTGAGCTGCAGCGCTTCGGCTACGATGCTTCGACCGGCCAGGTCGTCGTCACTTACGACGGCTCGCTGTCCACCGCGGGCGGTAACCGCGTCGAGACCCGCCGCTTCACCGCCAGCACTCCATCGGACGGCACCGCGGCGAGCGTCGGCCCGGCGCTCAACCGCGCCGCCAACCAGGTCGCGCAGGACGTCGCGAAGTGGATCGGGAGTTCGGGCTCCTAAGCCAGGCTCTTGCTTGCCTGCTCGAACACGTCTTTCGAGAGGCCCGGGTTTGCGACGATCCGCTCCAGCGCCGCTTTCATCATCGCTGAACGCTTCGGCTCGAACCGTCGCCAGCGGCCGAACGACGGCACCATCCGCGCCGCGATCTGCGGGTTGATCCGGTCGGCGGCGATGATCGTGTCGGCAAGGAACTGGTAGCCGCGCCCGTCCGCCGCGTGGAACGCCCAATGGTTGCCGCCGAACGTGCCGGCGAGCGAGCGCAGGCGGTTCGGGTTGGTCATCGTGAAGTCGGGATGCTGCGCGAGCTTCAGCACGTGGTCGACCGTGTCGGCCCGCTGTGCAGCCGCCTGCAGCGCGAACCATTTGTCGAGCACCAGCGGATCGTCCTTGAAGCGCGCATAGAAGGCATCGAGCGCCGCCTGCCGCTCGGGCGCATGCGTCGACACCAGCACCCCGAGCGCGCCCTGCCGGTCGGTCATGTTGTCGGCGCGGTCGAACTGCGCCTTGGCCAAGCCTGCGGCCTGAGCTTCGTCGCTGCCTGCGAGCAGGCCCAGCGCCACCGTGCGCAGTCGGCGAACGCCCTTGGCATGCGGGCTGAGGTCGTCACCTGACACACCGTCGCTGCGATGCGCCGCGAGCAAATCGTCCGAGAGCGTGGTTCCGATCTGCCTGCGCAACTCCTCGCGCGAGGCGTGGATCGCATCGGGATCGACCATGTCCATCCGCTCAGCAATCAGCGTCTCCGACGGCACCAGGACCGCCTCGGCCTTGAACGCGGGATCGAGCGCGTTGGACTTGAGCGTCGCTGCGACCGCCGTGATCACCGGCTCGGCATCGACCGCTTCGCCCCGTGCGCCGGCGGTCAGTGCCCCCATCATCAGCTCCTGGATCGCCTCGTAGCGCGCGAAGGAGTCGGTATCGGCCTGCGCCAGCCGCTCAAGCTCGCCCGCCTTGCGGTCGGCGCTAAGCACCACCGGCGCCGAGAATTGGCGGTTGATCGACAGCAGCGGGGTCTCGGTGACGTTGTCAAAGGTCACGCTCTGCTGCGCCTGATCGAAGATGATCAGCCGCTCCGGGCAAATCTCCGCACCGCTCTCTTCGCCGATCAGCGCCGTCTTCAGCGGGATCGGCATCGGCTGCTTCGCCGGCTGGCCCGGCGTCGGGTTCTCGTGCTGCTCTAGGTAGAGCGTCGCCCTGCGCGCCGCGGCATCATGGTCGAGCCGCGCGAAGACCTTGGGCGTCCCCGCCTGGCTGTACCAGATCTTGAACGCGCTGAGGTCCTCACCGCTTCCGTCCTCCAGCGCCTTGACGAAATCGTCGCAGGTCGCCGCCTCGCCGTCGTGCCGCTCGAAATAGAGGTCCGTGCCTTTGCGGAACTTCTCGGCGCCAAGCACCGTGTGGAACATCCGGATCAGCTCGGCACCCTTGTTATAGACCGTCGCCGTGTAGAAATTCGAAATCTCGATATAGCTGTTCGGCCGCACGGCATGGGCGAGCGGCCCCTGGTCTTCGGGAAACTGGACCGCGCGCAACACCCGCACGTCCTCGATCCGCTTGACCGCCGGGCTGCCGACATCGGCCGAGAAGCTCTGGTCACGGAAGACCGTGAAACCTTCCTTGAGGCTCAGCTGAAACCAGTCGCGGCAGGTGACCCGGTCACCCGACCAGTTGTGGAAATATTCGTGCGCGACGACGCGCGCGATATTGTCGAAGTCCGCGTCGGTCGCCGTCTCCTGGTCGGCCAGGACATAGGCGGAGTTGAAGATGTTGAGGCTCTTGTTCTCCATCGCCCCCATGTTGAAGTCGCTGACGGCGACGATGTTGAACAGGTCGAGGTCGTATTCGCGGCCGTAGACCTTCTCGTCCCACGCCATTGCCAGCTTGAGGCTGTCCATCGCGTGCTGAGTCCTGGGAAGGTCGGCTTCGCGCACCCAGATGAAGAGATCGACCTTGCGCCCGCTCATCGTGGTGAAGCTGTCGCGGTTGGCCTTCAGGTCTCCGGCGACCAGCGCGAACAGGTAGCAGGGCTTGGGGAACGGGTCCTCCCATTCGGCCCAGTGACGCCCGTTCTCGGCCTCGCCGTGCTCGACGCGATTGCCATTCGAAAGCAGGATCGGAAAAGCGGTCGCGTCGCCTTCCATCCGCACACGATATTTTGACAGCACGTCCGGCCGGTCCGGGAAGAAGGTGATGCGCCGGAAGCCCTCAGCTTCACACTGCGTGCACAGCATTCCGCCCGAGGCGTAGAGGCCCATCAGCTTGGTGTTCGCCTCCGGGTGGATGGCGACCTCGGTCTCGACCGTGGCGCGGTCGCCGGCGAGATCGACGATCAGCGCCGGCCCGTCCATCCGGAATTCCCCGGGCTGCCCGTCGACCCGAACCGAGATTAGCTCCAGCTCGTCCCCGTCCAGCTTGAGCGGGCGGCCGTGCTCCCCGTTCCGCTCTACGCTCAGGGTCGCCCGCACCATCGTCGTCGCGGTTCCGAGGTCGAAGTCGAGCCTGAGCTCGGGCACCAGCCAATCCGGAGGGCAATAATCCTCGCGGCGGATGACGTTATGGGTCGGTGCGGGCGGGGCTTCGAGGCTGGTTCGAACGTCGAGCATGGGAGGTGGGACTAGGGCCGATAAACCCACCCGACAACCCGCCGCTGCCGATGACTCGTGCAGCAAACAGGCGTAGTCGGGCCCGGCGCGCGTGAACCACCGCCGCGAGTAGTGCGTTCGTCACTTGGGTCAGCCAAGGAGAAGGCCATGAGCGGCTTCGAGGACATTCGCGAGCATATGGAAGTAATCGGCGCCGACGGAGTGCACATTGGCACTGTCGACCGGGTCGAAGAGAACCGCATCAAGCTGATCCGCGCGGACAGCGGCGTCGCACACGAAGAGCATCACCATTTTATCCCGCGCGGCCTGGTCGCCGAGGTGGAGGGCGACAAGGTCCGCCTGACCGCCCGCGGCGATGTCGTCGCTGACCTGTTCGAACAGGAAGAAAGCGGCCAGCCGATCGGCTGACGCCAAAGCGACTTGCTAACCACCGCTCCTTTGGCTCCTATGCGGCCAAAGGGAGAAGTCATGCGCAATGCCATGCTCGTTCTCGCGGTCGCGTCACTCGTGACCGGCTGCGGCAAATCCGATGACGGAGCGGCCAACGAGGTCGCCAAAGCGGCCCAACCCAAGAAGAAGGCGGCCTACTGCTTCTTCAAGGACAATGAGACCAAGGGCTGGGCCGCCGCGCGCGACAAGGACGGCAACATCACCGTCAAGGGCGAGGCCTACCGGTCCGACTCGCGCTACAAGGCTGTTCTCGGCCCGCCCGAGGTATCGGGCGCCGCGGCGACCCTTTCGCCCACGATCACGACCAACGACAGCTATTCGGCTCCGGACAATTGGTGGGAGGTCAGCGCCACGATCCCCAACAGCGCGGGCGTCGACACTGTGACGGTCATCTGCGGCGCCAGGACGCTGGCCGAATTGAAGGTCGCGCCGAAGGGCTGACGCGCTGGATTGCATTGCAAACCGCCGTGGCGAGGCGCACCTAGCGCGGCGTGAAAGGCGAGGACAAAGTCGCGAGTCCCGCGCCCGGTGCAAGCTGGACCCGGGCCGACGCCTATATCGGCGCGATGGCGCGCAAGCGCAGCTTCCGCCGCGCGCGTGAAGACAAGCCGAGGACGCAGCCCGTCGCTCCGCATGCGTGGCTGTCGACCATTCCCTTCGCCGCGCTGCTGGTGGTTCTCGCCATCATGGCCGCGGCGACGATACTCGTGGCTTTCCCGGGCCAGCACTCCCCCCAGAAGCCGAGGGAGGCGCAAGTGCGTGAGCAAGGCGTGGCACAACGCGGCTGGTTCCAGGATGCGCAGAAGCAATTCCACAAATAAGCGGCTAGGCGCGCTTACATGACTGCGCCGCATGTTCCGCACTTCTCGGACGCGCTCGTCCTCCTCGACCTGTTCGGCATCGCGGTGTTCGCAATTTCCGGCGCGCTGTTAGCGGCCGAAAAACGCCAGACCCTGGTCACGTTCATTTTCTTCGCGGTGGCGACGGGCATCGGCGGCGGGACGCTGCGGGACGTCCTGATCGGCGCGCCGGTCTTCTGGGTTCACACCAACGCCACGCTGCTGATCTGCATCGGCGCGGCGCTCGGCGTGTGGCTCATCAGCTCGCGGCGGATTGCGGCAAGGGCGCTCGACTGGTTCGACGCCGCCGGCCTCGCGGCCTACGCGACCTATGGATCAGCCAAAGCCCTCGCTTATGGCGTAGCGCCCGTCCCGGCCTTTGCCATGGGCGTCCTCACCGCCTGCTTCGGCGGCATCGTTCGCGACGTGCTCGCCGGCGAACCTTCGATCCTGATGCGCCCCGAGCTCTACGTGACCGCGGCGGCACTTTCGGCTGGCCTCTACGTCGGGCTGAGCTTGCTCGGCACGCCAATGTGGGCTGCAGCGGCGATTGCCGCAGCCGCGGGCTTTGGCCTGCGTGCGCTCGCCATTGCCCGCGGGTGGAAGCTTCCGGCCTACAGGGATTGATGCACTGCCCATGGCCGGGGCGCTGCCGGCGCATGTCGCGGTCGCGCCCGCCGTTGGCTTCGGCGACGATGATCGGCGCTTAGGCCTCTATCACATCGTCCCGCGGCGACGGCCAGCCTTCGAACAAGGAGCCGCGTCGGTTGACCTCAAGCAGCCGCTTCATCTCCCGGCCGCACGCGTCGAGATCGTTCTTCAGCAGCTCAATGGCCGCATCCACCGCCTCGTCGCTCGAGCAGTCGGGGCTCAACGGATTCGCGCGCGCCAGGACGCGCATGCCATGACTGCTCTGCTCGACATGGAACTTATCAAGAATGCCAGTCATCTACGCCTCCATCCTCGCCGCCCTTCTATACACCAAAGAACCGCTCTGGCCGCCGTCAAAATCGCACTGACACGCCGGTGTAGAGCTCCACGCCCGGCGTCGCCCCATTCAGGCCGAAATTGGCCCCCGCATCAAGCTGCAGCCGCTTCGTCGGCAGATAGGCGGCCGCCACGTCCCAGGACAGCTGCCTGCCCGTGCCGCCCGGGTCCCAGTCCCATTTCGCCCAGATCTCGGTGGACAGGCTGAGCTTGTCGCTCGCCGCGACGCCAAGGTTCACGACCTGCTGGGTGGCAAGGTGGCGGCCGCTTCCGTCCTGGTCCGCGTTGATGTCGACTTCGGGGTCCAGCGACAATGTCACTCCGCTCCTGCCGAGCGTCGCACTGGTCGCCACGAGAAGTCCTGCTTCCACCTTGCCGTTGCCGAGATGGCGATTGGCGGTCGGAAGTTTGACGAACGGGTCAATCGCGACGAGCAGCGGAGCATCGGGGCGAGTCGCCTGGTATTTGGCGCGCACCAGCAGGTCCCCGAAACTCGAATGGCTTTCATGAGAACTGCCGATCCGAACATTCACAGTCTCGACCGGGGTTATTCCAACCTCGAGGTCCGCATTGCTGCTGATGCCGTATTTGATCAGCGAGCTGCCCCAGGAGGTCGTGTCGGCGCCTACGCCGGCGGTGTCTGCCCGCGACCAGTCGACGAGGCCGGTTTCAATCTGCCAGCTGCCTTGGGGTACGGTGCACTCGCCAGTCGATTTGCTTGGCCGGTCGGGACAGATTGGCTGCTCTTCGGCTGCTCTCGCCGCGCTGCCCGTGGCAAGCAGCATGGCCGCGATTGTCAGGAAGCGCCCCCGCATCCGGCTCGTTTGCATCGCTCCCGAAGGCTCGTCGAGTGAACAAAACGCAGATTCACACGCCTTCTTAATGAGCCGGAGTTCAGGGGAGGCGAGTTACGACCGCGTCAAGCACCGCCGGGTGCATGCGCCTCGAAAAGGCCAGCCCCGCCACTGCTCCGCTCACCCAGCGAACTTCGCCCACCAGCGGTTCCAGCTCGGGGAAGCGCGTGATCAACGGCTCGCCCAGTTCGACGGACTCAATTAATTCTACACGGCAGCCGGCGATCGACACGTCGTCCAGCCTTACCTCGTGAACGACGCTGCCGATCGGCCTGACGTTGATCGTCGAGGCGACGCTCACGCGCTCGCACTCACGGCGATCGAGCAGCATTTCGTCGTTCAGATGCATCCGTTCAGCGCCTCGCTCGCCGCGTTGTTCGCGCTTCGCCCGTCGAGCGCGATCTCGCGGCGCGTCCCGAGGTCCTTGATCACGATGAAATAAGTGGCCGCTTTGGCCGTGTTGCCATGGTTGGAGATGGTGCCGCCATGTTCGCGCGGCACGAACCACCAGGCTGCTCCGCGCTCATCCTGGCTGCGGGTGAAGCAGGTGGCGAAATCCTGCGTCGTCTTGGGCGTGACATAGACCGCAGGCCGGTACGCCTGCGGGCCAGGCGCAGCCGCGGTCACCGCGACGCTGAGCAATGTAACGATCCCGATCTCTTTCATGGCCAACCCCCGTTACGCCGGGCTTGTCGTCGCCGCGTCCGCGCGGATCCAGACATTTGCCCGCATTCGGCCTCCCTCACTTCCGGGGCGGCAGCAACGGCCTTGAGCGCCGATGACCCAATATGAGGCACCGGCGAGCGTCGCCTTGAACCGGCACTGCTGTTTGAGGCTGGTAGCCGTGCGGCCAGATCCCACTTCTCGGTCGCGGGAGTCTTAGACGCTTGAACGACAGGATTAGGCCCGCACCGGTCAGTCGGAACGTATCCAGGGCGGTCGCCCGCTCGCGTTCCGTCCGCGCCGCCATCGCGCGCCGGCGCCGCCGGATGGCGGCTGTCGCAGCATGCCTCGCAAGCGTCGTCGGCCTGCCCGTCGCGTGGATCATGGCGGAACCCGCATCACTGGTCGCAGCCGCGGCAGCCAGCGAAATTCACGACCTCGCCGAGCTGCTCAGCCAGCGCTCGCCGGGCGCCCGCACCCAGGCCGAGCTTACCAAACATGCTCGCGAAGCCGCGAAGGCCCGCCCGAGGCCGAAGCCGCTTGTTCCGCTGGGGCATCCAATCGAACCGGGCGTTCCAACGACGACCGAGCTTGTCGACCTTCTTCAGCCGCCGGTCGCGCCGGTCAGCCTGGTCGCCGAAGGTGCGCCGCCTTCATTCGAACCGACGCCGACGCTTAACGCGATCCTCGCTTCCGCGCCGCTCATCGGCTCGTTCACGCCGCCCACCAGTGGTGGAGCCGGTGGTGGAGGCGGTGGCGGTAGTGGCGGCGGTGGCGGCGGTGGTCGGATCCACTTGCCCACGTCAGAGCCGCAGGAAGCTCTGCCGCAGACGAGCGCAGTTCCGGAGCCCGGAACCTGGGCGATGATGCTCATGGGGTTCGGCTTGATCGCCTGGCAGACGCGGCGGCGCCGCACCAGGTTAGGTGCGAAGGTTCCTACGCCGGCCGCGAACTGACGCCGGCCGCGCCGACGATCAGCACTTCATCGCCGACCGACACCGCGTCGAACAGCTTGGCCGCGAATGCTGTTGGCACGCCCACACAGCCGTGGGTGGCGTAGCCCCAGCGGACATTGCTGCCGTGGATCGACACGCCGTCGGCGGTCAGCCGAAGCGTGTAGGGCATCGGCGCATCATAGGTTTGCGATCGATGATTCTGGAGCTTGGCGAGCACCGGGAATTTGCCGGTCGGCGTCGCCAGTCCATCGGCGCCGTACAGGATCACGGCGGTGCCGATCTCCTGACCATTGCGAAAGACGGACAGAATCTGTGACTTGAGGTCCACTCGGACCCAGGTGGGACCTTCGGGCACGCCTTTGTCGTCCCAGCGATAGTCGCCGTACTGCATGCGTCCGGGAACCGCGAGGATGGTGCTAACCGGACGCAGGATGAGGCCTTGCGCCAGGGCCTGGCGGGTGCTCGCCTGGGGCACCGCGACACGTTCCGGTGGGATCGTCGCAGCGCGAGCGGGCGCCGTGGCGGGCGCTCGCGGAGCATTGCCGAGCGACAAGGCCGCCGCGGTCGTTCCCCCAAGGACGAAAGCCGCAATGCCGATGAGCGAACGACGCATAGGGACCTATTCGATGAAGCGCGCGCCGGCGCGGCCGTCGGCGGACCAGCAAATTTCCGCCTCGATCGCACCGCGCTTGAGGATTCGCAGCTCAACCACCTCCCCGGCCTTGAACTTGTCTTCCGAATCGAAGCGGCACCCGGTGTAAGACAGGTCCGAAACCTCGATGTCCGAATCATGCTTGGTGCTGAGCGCAAAGCCGCGCAGGCTCACTGGCCACCGCTCCTGCCGCTCTACGAATTCGGTGTTTTTCCGCTGTCCCATGTGACTACCCGATTCTGGTGAAGGCCGTACTTACCATTCGAGCGTTGCCAGCGCTTCGCCTGCGGCTCCACTGTCCCATAAGCGAACGCCGAAGCGTTTTTCGCCAAGGTTTGCGAATTCTAAACCGTTTTGGACCTATGCGAATCCGGACGCCGATAAGTGGTGCGGTCAGGGGTTGCCTGGCCCTGTGCACACGTTCCGCTGCGGGAGTTGCGAATGTCCGTTCATACCAAGCTCGAACCGGCTCGGCGCATCACCCGCAAGCGCGTGCTGATGGTCGGCACCCTGATCAGCTGCGACGGCTCGAAGCGGGTGCGCATCCGCGATTTTTCGAACAAGGGGGCGCAAGTCGTGCTCGAGAGCGGCGAGGTCACGAGCTGCGACGTACTTCTGAAGCGCGGCGACCTCTGCGCCGCCGCCCAGGTCGCATGGGTCAACGGCGATGAAGTCGGCCTGACCTTCTATCGCGAAATTTCCGCGGAGGACCTCGCTGGCAACTGACCGGGGCTAGAAGGCGCGTCCGAGCGACAGCGTGAGCCGGTAGCGCTGGTTCGGATGCGACGCGCGGATGTGCTGCCACAGCGGCACGGCGAAGGATGCAGACGCACTCCAGCGTGACTTGTTGAAACGCACGCCCGGCGCGGCATAGACCCACGCGCCTCCGCTGGCTTGATCGACCTCGCCGCCGACTTTTTGCCTTCCCTCCCACTCGCCGGCCACCTCGAAGAATAGATCCCAGTTTGAATCTTTAGGCGCGACATGCTCGTCGAGTTCATCGCCGTGATGGTGGTTGTGCAACTCCCCATACGCCTGCGCACGCGACCCGAGCCTGTGCGAGACGGCCAGCCCGCCCTGTAAGCGATCACCAAGCCGCGTTTGCTGTGCCCCAGTGGTCGATAGCTGGTAGAGCGCGCTCGCGCTCACCGTGACGGCTCCAATGGGGGCAGAGGCCGATGCGCCGAAGATCGGGTCCCAGCTGCCTGTACCGGGCTGATGCTCCGTCTCGAGTCGATCGCCCTCGAGGCTAAGGTGCCGGGTGCTCCCGGTCGGTAGCTTGATGCCGGCGACAAGCGCAAACCCCGGTCCTTCGCCTTCGCTGAGCCGGTACTTCGCGAGGATTGTAGCATCGCCGAACCCCGCAACCGTGCCGAGCGGCTCGACACCGTTCAGCGCGACCCCGCTGGAGTGCGCATGTGTACCCTCACGCAGGTGGTCGCGGCGCACAAAGGGCAGTTCTGCCGAGACGGTCAGGTGATGCGTGACCCCGTAGGCGGCGCTGACCGACGCCACGAAATTATAATCCGTATTGTGCGCGTGGACATGTTGCCCGGCGAGCGCCGCCAGTTCGGCGTCGGACCGACGGTCCGGCCGCGTGTATGCCAGCCGGAGCCCGGCTGCCCAATGCGCGGCATCGAGAGTGGCTGCGTCGAAGACCGCCATGCCCGCGCCCGAGCCGAAAGCGCTGGGACCGAGGTGATCGGCAAGCGCTGGCGTTGCACAGGCGGCCGCTGCGCAAAATGACAGTGCGCGCCGGACGAGCGGCGCAGAGTTCGGTTTCTGGATCATGATTTCCCGTTGAGCAGGCGCGGCAGCGCGCCGGTTAAGCAATATGTCGGCTTGGCTCAGGCAGGAATCGGCGGTCCCCTCAGCGGCGGCCGCTCATGGCGACGACGCAGCTCTACGGAAGCAAAGGCGCAGTTGAGCAGCGCGGCCGCAGTGGCCAAAATGATGATGCCGAACAGCGGACCAAGGTCCGCGCCCAGCGCACCGAGTCCCGCAACCGACGCATAAGGGCAGACGGTGTGACCATGATTGGTCTTGCCGTGACGATGATGGGCGTCACCAAGCGCCAGCGGTGCGTTTGCATCAGCGTCGGGACAGACGATGATCGTCAGGCCGCCGCGCTCAAACGCGGGCATGTATCCCGTCGCGCCCAGCAAGCGCAGTCCAAGCAGCAAGGCGAGGACGATCGCGCAGGCCGCGCGGGCCGAAACGCTCCAGGGCCTCGATGGCGACATGCTCACGCCCCTAGCCTCCGGTCGGAACGCAGTCACCCCGCTCGGCTATGCCTTGCGTGAAATCGCGGCGCGCCACATTGTCAGGAGCGACATGACAAAGCGATTCCAGCTCATCATCGCGCTCGTCGGCGTTGCCCTCTCGACAGCCGCGTTCGCGAACGTGACCGTCTCACCTCAGCAAAGCGCCGCCGGCGGCCGCGAGAAGTACGAGCTGCGCGTCCCCAACGAGCGCAAGTCCGCGACGATCACGGTCGAAATTCGCTTTCCCGCAGGACTCCGCGTCACCGCCGTCGAGCAGAAGCCCGGATGGCATGCGGAAGCCTTGCGCGACTCCTCCGGCAACCTCGCCGGCGTCCGCTGGATCGGCAACCTGCCGCCCGAGCAGTTCACGGAATTCGGGCTGCTCGGGGTGAATCCGGCATCCGGCCGCGAGCTCGCTTTCACCGTCGTCCAGGCCTTTGCCGACGGGACCAAGGTCGAGTGGTCGGGCGGCGCTGGCTCCAGGGCCCCCGCCGCGCGGGTGACTCTCAAGCCGCGCTGATCAGACGCGGATGCGCCCGTTTTCCGACTTCGCCTTGTTGACGTCGACCATTGCCAGCATCGCCAGCCAACGCCGCGCGCGGCCTTCGTCAAAACCCAGCGTGACCGGCCCCTGACGAGGCTCTGCATAGGTTCCGAAGAGTCGGTCCCACAGCGGCATGTCGCCGAAGTTTCGGGCGTGCACATCGCGTTCGTGATGCAGCATATGCGCTTCGGGCCGCTGGATGATCCAGCCGGTCCAGGCTGGCGTCCGCACATTCCAGTGTTGGTAAAGAGCGACGAAAAATCCCCACAATCCAGCCCAGGCCGCCGCGTGCGGCGTCGAGTTGGTCAGCCCGGCCGCGAGCAGGCCGGTCAGCACGCCTTGAACCACCGAGTCGACCGGATGGAAGATCATCGCGGAGCTGATGTCGACCCGCGCAACCCCGTGGTGGAGCTGGTGACCGGCGCGCCAGAGCAGGTCGAAATAATGCATGATGCGGTGCGCCCAGTAACCGAAGAAGGTCGTCAGTACCCACACCACGGGCGCCGCCCAATTGCCCCACGAGTGGAGGTCGACGATCGCCATCGGCGGGAGCAGCGGAACAAGCAGCAGAGGGGCGCCGACGAATACGACGAGCGTCAGGGCGAAACCGGCGAGGCCGATCAGCCTCCAGTGTCGCACCCTGGGCATCTCGCGCCCCGAAGGCCGAGCCGCTTCCACCCCGAGGAACAACAGAAAGCTGCCCGGCAGGGCCAGCAGCATCAATGTATCGAAATCCATCGCCACCCCCGTCGCGATTAGCGGATCACGTTATGCCAAGAAGCGATAGGCGTCGAGGACACTGTCCGATGCGGCGTTCCAACTGAACCGGCTGCTTGCCGCCCGCGCTTCGTCGCCGAGCTCTTTCCTGCGCCTTGGGTCAGCCATCAGCGGCATGATCTCGGCGACATAGGCGTCAGGGTCCGTGCCGGAACACAATAGTCCGCTGCGGCCCTGCTCGATCAATTGCCTCGAACTATCGGTATCCGCCGACACGATTGCGAGGCCCGAGGCCATCGCTTCGAGCACGACATTGCCGAAGGCCTCGGTCCGGCTCGGGTGGACAAGCACATCGGCGCTCGCGACCGCGCGGGCCAGTTCCGATCCATCGAGATGGCCGGTCAGCACCGCGTCGCCGAGGTCGTCGAAAACATTGCGCGCGGGACCCTCGCCGACGACCAGCGGCCGGGCCGCCACGCCTCGCTCAAGCAGTCGCTTCACGATCGCGACATAGTCGCGCACCCCCTTCTCGAGCACGAGGCGGCCGAAGAACAGCGCCACTACCTCATCGTCTCGAAAGCCCTGCTTCCAGCGCCAGGAGAGATCGCGTCGGTCGGGACTGAACAATGCCCGGTCGACGCCCCGGCTCCAGAGGCTGACCCGCGTATCGCCGCGCAATTGCTTCAGTTTCTCGACAATCCCCGGCGTCGGCGCGAGCACATGGTCGCTGCGGCGGTAGAAGCGGCGCAGGTGCGCCTCCGCCAGCGGCCTCGCCCAGCCCAGCCCATAATGTTCGAAATAGGTCTCGAACCGCGTGTGCAGGCTCGCAACCACGGGCACGCCCAGCCGCTTCGCGAAGGTCTGCGCGCGCGTGCCGAGGATATCGGGCGTCGAGACATGGATGATATCGGGAGCGAATTGGCGGACGTCGCCGCGCACGCGCCCCGGCAGGCCGAGAGCGAGGCGGAACTCGCTGCGTCCCGGTATGGGCACCGATGGGACGGGCACAAGGTCGCCGACCGGATCGAACGCCGGTGTGTCGGTCACCGGCGAATAGATGCGGAAGGCGTGGCCCTTTTCGAGCCCACGAGCGACGAGACGGTTCAGCGCCTGGTTCGCGCCTTCGCGGACGTAATTGTAGTTGCCGGTGAACAGCGCGATGCGCATCGCGTCAGAGGCGTCGGAAGTTCAGAATGGCGTTCAACAGGAAGACGGTCAGCCCAGAGACGACCGACACCAGCACTCGCGCGACGAGATAATTGATCGCCGTCCAGCGGATCAGCGCCGCAAACAGGGCGATCGTGATCACCAGCCCGATCCCGGCGTTGATCAGGAAATAGACATAGCCCTCGGCGACCGCCCGATCGGTGCCCCTGAAGATCCAGCCGCGGCCGAACGCATAATGAATTGAATTGGCGATAACGAACGCGAGCGCGGCCGCCGCAACCTTCCCCATGCCGAGCTGCACCAGCACCCACAGCAGCGCGATGTCGAACGCGAAAATGCCGCAGCTGACGATGGTATTGCGCGCGAGCAGCGTGGCCGCATTTCGCGACAGCAGCCGGCGGACGATTCCGCCTTCAACGGCGCGCGCGCTCCCCTCCGCTGTCAGTGGATCGCTGCCATCGGAGCGCCGGCCATAGTCCCGCCGCGTCCATCCTCTTCGTCCGCGAACGCTTCCCGCCGCTTCAGGGCCGGGTGGACGAACAGGAACGGCAGCTTGAGGAACAGCAGCTCGGAATGGACGAAGCTGTCGACCAGCCGCTCCCACCATTTGTCGTTGCGCTGGCCATGCGCATCGAGCCACCCGTCGTACGGCGCCCAGTGGCTCGGCTCGTCCTGTTCGATCACCCGGAAGACCTTGGTCAGTTGCTTGTCGCTCAGCACATGGCTGTTGCCGAGCAGGATCTCGACCTGCTTGTAGCCGCGCCGCTCGGTCAGCGAGATGACCCGGCATAGCCGCGCGAACAACCGGTCGCTGCTGACGACGCGGATCTTGTCGAGCTCGTCGATGGTCGATCCGAACATGATCCCGACGAAGCGGTCGATGTGCCCGAACGCCTTGTCGACCGCGTAAGGCATGACTCTGCGGCGCTCGAACCAACGGCGGAACATGACGTAGTGCTTATGCTCGTCGGCGCGATGCTTCTCGATCTTCGCAATGAGCTCGTGATCGTCGGGCCACCGGGCGCGGACCGCCGCGAGCAAGTCGTCGATGGCCGTGTAGCCGCGATGCTCGTTGTAAATGTAGATCGACCCCAGGAGGTCGAGATACCGCTTGCGGAACCACGCGCGCATGGTGCCAAGACTAGTCCGCAACAGCTGTCAGTTCAATTTACCGGCGACGGCTGGGCTCGTGATGTTGCGCCGCGGCAAATCCACAGGATTTTTCTGTTGACCCCCAATTTACCGTCTTGCGTCTCACGGCGGTTGAGGCACAATAGATAGTAGCGAACGAGGGGGAACACCCAACTACTAGTGTTTCGGCGCCGGAAAGCCTATATTCCGGTGACGGGATAACTCGTCCCCGCTTTCCACAGGAAGCGGGGGTGAAAAGCCCCCGAAGAGCGCGAAAAACGGCTAGGGTGCCAGTTATGGCTCCGAGTCGAACAAGTCAGGAACAAACGGTCCTCGACCGGACCGATGAAGGACGGGGTAGCGCGATGGATTTCTCGACCAGCTCAGCAGTACCGAGCGACGACGTTTCGACCGCTTCGACCGGATCCAGAACGGTCCATGCGCCCAAGTTCGACGTCAAGACCGACTCCAGCCGCGATGCCTTGCTGACCGAGTTCGGGAAGGACACGCTCAAGGACCGCTACCTGCTACCGGGCGAAAGCTACCAGGACCTGTTCGCGCGCGTCGCGGCCGCATATTCGGATGACGCCGACCACGCCCAGCGCGTCTACGACTACATCTCGAAGCTGTGGTTCATGCCGGCGACGCCGGTTCTGTCGAACGGCGGCACCGGGCGCGGCCTGCCGATCAGCTGCTATTTGAACAGCGTCGACGACAGCCTGGAAGGCATTGTCGGCACCTGGAACGAGAATGTCTGGCTGGCCAGCCGCGGCGGCGGCATCGGGACCTATTGGGGCCGCGTGCGCGGCATCGGCGAGCCGGTCGGCCTCAACGGCAAGACCAGCGGCATCATCCCGTTCGTCCGGGTGATGGACAGCCTGACGCTGGCAATCAGTCAGGGCTCGCTGCGGCGCGGCTCGGCCGCCTGCTACCTCGATATCTCGCATCCGGAGATCGAGGAGTTCCTCGAGATCCGCAAGCCTTCGGGCGACTTCAACCGCAAGGCGCTGAACCTCCACCACGGCGTGCTCGTCACCGACGAATTCATGCAGGCGGT
>Ga0207657_10000870_pt1 | contig 31862 bp, 19 predicted proteins | sample KBSC33metaG_FD_184316 | JGI IMG/M metagenome (GOLD analysis project Ga0207657, IMG submission 184316) | Corn rhizosphere microbial communities from Kellogg Biological Station, Michigan, USA - KBS C3-3 metaG (SPAdes) (version 2) | ecosystem: Host-associated > Plants > Roots > Rhizosphere > Soil ...
GTCGCGTCGAAATGATAGGCGTAGGCGATCTCGGCCAGCGGCGAGTTGGGCGGCGCGTCGCTCGGCGCGGCCATGAACTTGCCGAGCGGCGCGGCAACGGTGTTGAGCGAATAAAGGCTGATGTCCTTGGCGCGGCCCTCGGCGCGCGCCTTGAGCCAATATTGATGGAAGGGCAGCAGCCCGATGTCCCGGCCGATCGTGCCGAAACCGTGGATATAGCTGTCGCCGACCCGGCCCCAGTCGTTGAACTGGATGCCGAGCTTGAAGCTGCCCTGCGTCTGGCGGACGAACTCCGCCTCGTCGATTTCGAGCAGGCGGTTGAAGGCGGACAAATGCGGGACGGTCGCTTCGCCGACGCCGATGATGCCGATCTCCTCGGATTCGACCAGCACGACCTCGATCTTGCTACCGAAGACCTTGGAAATCGCGGCCGCGGCCATCCAACCGGCTGAGCCGCCGCCGACGACGGCAATCGAACGGATCGGGCGCGCGGTTTGCTGCTGCGTCATCGGATACCGAGAAAGAGGCGTGTCACGGCTGTATGCGCTCCCGGCAGGTTGAGCTCAAGCGAGCCGCAGGCGAGCGCCCGAACCTGTAGTGCGGCCACCCTCACCCAGCCCTCTCCCACAAGAGGGAGAGGGCTTTCCTGGCGAAAACGACTCTAGAAGCGCAGTCCGGCGGACAGCTTTATGGTGCGGGGGGTACCGACGATATTGCCTTCCTTGTTGTACGTCGCCCGCAATGTATCTGCGTTGACGGCGATATCGCCCGGATCATAATTGTGCCAGTTGAACACGTTCAGCACGTCGATCCGGAAGTACCCCGCCAAGCTACCCACGAACGTGACATCCTTCGACAGCTGCAGATCGACATCCTTGTAACCGAGGGTCTTATCCGGCCTGCTGGCACCAAATCTCGTGCCGCCGCCATAATCGTTACAGACCGACTGGCCGGCCGGGCAGCCGAAGATCCAGGCAGCCGACCTCGGTGTCGCCAGCTCCACCTTTGTCGCGCCCGAAATGCCCCAGAACAGGTCGCGCGTGTAGGTCATGACGACGCGATGGCGGGGAACCGCGGTGGCGGTGACGTAGGGATAGTCGTTCGCATAGGGCAGATCGAACAGATATTGATTGTTGTTGATCTGGTAGGGGTTCGATCCGCCAGCCAGGTTGTTCTGCTTGCCGGCCGAGAAGGTGTAGGAGAAGGTCGCGCTCCAGCCGGATGCCTTCGTATAGGCCTTCTGGGCGCCGACACCGATCTGCCAGAGGCGGTCCTTCGTGCCGTTATCCCACAGGATCAGGCCACCTACGCCGGGCACGCCTTGCCCGCCCCATTGCGATCCATTGTGGAAATAGGCGCCGTCTGCATAACGGTTCCCCAGGCGGCCGACGATATTGTTGAAGCTTTCGATGAACGACGCCGAGACCTGCGTATTCCATTCGCCGATCTTGTTGCGCATGCCCAGGCTGAACTGATCCGAATAGGGCGTCTTGATGTTGTTGTGCAGCAGATCGACCTCGTGCGAGGTCGGATCGGTCTGGAATCCTGCCAATCCCTGCGGGGTCAGGTAGGCCGGGTCAAAGGCGTAGCAGTGATTGGCAGGGTTGATATCCGCCGCGGTGGCGCAGGGGCCGAAGGAGTCCTGCGTCTGCGCGGAGGGGAAATAGACCTCCGGGTTACCGTTGAGCGCGATCTTGGTCGTTTCCAGCGCCAGCGTCGCAAACTGGTTGCGATTGTAAGCGCGGGCATAGCCGCCGAAGAAGACGTGCTTGTTGTCCCCGAACAGATCGTAGGAGAAGCCCAGGCGCGGCGAGAAATTCTTGGGCGCCTTACGGTTGTGCCCGTTGCTGATATAATCGTTGATGTCGTAGCCGGGCAGCGAGCCATTGCCCATGGCCAGCACCGAGGCGTAGGATTGGCTTGTTCCCGGGAACGGCGAATTCAGCCCTGCCACGACATTGGCGGGCGTCACAAAGTCCAGGTAGGCCGGGACCTCCTCATAGTCCAAGCGGACGCCGAGGTTGATGGTCAGGTGCCGATTGACGTTCCAATCGTCCTGGACATAGGCGCTGTATTGCTTGTCCCTGGTCGTGATGCCCGCCTGGTCGAAACCGGCGGTGAGATTGGGGAATTGAAGCTTGTAGGGCGTCGCGGAGAGGCCATTCGGCGTGACAGCATAATAATAAGTCGCGTTCCCCAGATCGGCGCTCGCATTCTGCGAGGTCAGCTTGATCGAGCCGAAGCTGAAGCCCGCGCGGATCGTATGGTCGCCCGCGAAGTGGATATTGGGAAGAGTAAGGCCCTCCTTGAAGGTCCAGCCCTTCTGCGCGTTAATCGCGCCGATACCAGAGCCTGGACCGCCGACCTGGATCAGGGCGATCGCGCCGGTGCTGGTCGCCACGTTCGGGAAATAGAAATATTGATTTTGCGGCGAGGCCTTGGTCGTCGTGGTCGACGAATTGGTGTCCTGATAGCTCAGCAGCATCTCGTTGACCCAATGGTCTTCATTGTGCTGCCAGCGGATATCCGCGCGCTTATCGTTGTTCCGGTAGGGCGCCTCGGTCGATGCCGCCGCCTGGCCGCTGCCGCCGGACACAGAATGTTCGAGGCGCCATTTGGCGGTTGCCTCGATCCGATCCTTGTCGGTCGGCTCGAGGTCGACCTTGCCGAAATAGAGATTCTCGGTGAACGGATTGGTGACCGGGCCATATTGGCTGCCGATATTCGGCGGCAGCACGGATTTTGCCTGCGCCACCGTTATCCCCGAGCCGGGAAACACCGAGGCCTGGTTCGAGAGGGTCTTGTGTTCCCAGGTAAAGAAGAAGTGCGCGACGTCCTTGATGATCGGACCGCCGACCGCGACACCATATTCCCAGCTGGGCTCCTTGGCCTTGGGGCTGTCGGTTGCCTTCTCCGCCGGGGTCTTCGCGCGCAGCTTCTGATTGGTGAAGGTGCCGAACGCCTCGGCATGGAATTGATTGGTGCCCGATTTGGTCTGGGCGATGATGATCGCACTCGACGCGTCGCCATATTCGGCGCTGTAGTTCGAGGTGACGACCTTATATTCGGCGATCGCCAGCTGGGGGAAGGGGTTGCCCGGATCGCCCTTGCTCTGTGCACCCGCGCTGCCGGTGATGCCCGATCCGCCGCCGACCAGATCCTTTTGGCTCACGCCATCGATATAGACGTTGACGCCCGAGGCGAGCTGCGCGCCGCCGCGGAGCGAGGTGTTGTGACCGGCATCGACGTTGAACTGGACGCCGGGGACCGTGGCGGCGAATTCCAGGAAGTTGCGCGTCGTCTGCGGGAGCGCCGCGATGTCGTGCAAAGTCACGAACTGGTTGACCTGCGATGTATGAACCTCGGACGTCGGGCGCGTGCCCTGCACGACGATTTCGCCCGCCGAGTTCGATGACGCAACGAGATCCACGACCGAGGTAGAGGCTACCGCAACCACCACGTCCGTCGCCTGATCGCCGGCGGTGATGTGATAATTGCCGGGCTGAAGGCCGGCGATAACGTAGGTGCCGTCAGCGCTCGCGGTCGTCCGGCGCACCGAACCGGTGTCAACCGCTTTGGCCACCACCTCTACGCCGGGCTTTGCCCGGCCGCGAAGGGTGGATGTGGCGGCCTGCGCGAGTGCCGGGGTCGGAACCATGAGGGCGCTCGCTGCTGCGATTACCGCGAGGGAAGTGCCCAGCTGCGCGAGAACGGCGACCTTCCGGCCAAACGAGTTTTTCATAGTGATTCCACCTCCCGAAATGGCCGATCGAGTCAGCCTTTTTTCTAATGTAACCGGTTTATGTATCCGGTTACATTAAATAGCAAGGGTGGCGCTGTCGGATTTGCAGCCGGCCCTTTTCGGACGACCAGGCGAAGCCCGGTCGTTGTCATAAGGCAGAAACAACGGTCCCGCCGAGCTGTTCCAAGAGGCAAATCGGGTTCCGCTTCCGTCGGTGGCAGGACTTTCGACGTCGAGGAGCGCGAGAGTAAGGCGGATCGGACACCCCCCTTAGGGAGCCGATCGCTGCGATCGCGCCACGGCCGCCGACCCAACCGCAAGGCGCTGAATAGTTTCTGAAATAGCGCGGATGTACCTCTATCCGAGGCTTGGGGAAACGGGTTGCTGAAACCGGTTACATGAGCTAGCTATTTCAAGCAAGGATCACGTACAGCGTCCTCAGCTACAGCTTTAGGGCTGGAAAAGGGGCCAGCCGCTCGATGGAGGGAAGTTTTCCCGCTTCCTCCCCATCTCCTCCATCAAACCCCGCTCGCGCGGTGGCAGACAAAAAATCAGGTGAGGCCATGACCGCTAATTCTCCCTCCCGCCGATCCTTCCTCAAGGGCGTTTCGACCGCTGCGATCGCCGCGTGCGTGATTCCGGCGCGCGCCTGGGCGGAGCAGGTTGAGGCGGGCGATCCGTTCATCGAGCGGATTCTCGCCGGCATGACGATCGAAGAGAAAGCGGGCCAGCTCACCATCTACAGCGATCCGGCGCGCACCGATGGCCCGCCGGTCAATCCAACCGCCAATGCGCAGAGCCTGGACCAGCTCAAGGCCGATATCGCCGCGGGCCGGCTGACCGGGCTGTTCAACGGTATCGGCGTGGCGGGCGGACGCGAGTTGCAGCGCATCGCGATCACGCAGTCGCGCTCGAAAATCCCGATGATCTTCGCCGCCGACACGATCCACGGCATGAAGACGACCTTTCCCGTGCCGCTGGCGGAGGCGTCGAGCTTCGATCCCGATCTCTGTTACCGCACCGCGCGCGCCGCAGCGGTCGAGGCTTCGGCCAAGGGCATTCACTGGGTGTTCGCGCCGATGGTCGACGTCGCGCGCGACGAGCGCTGGGGCCGCGTTGTCGAGGGCTCGGGCGAGGATACATATCTGGGCAAGGAGCTTGCCCTGGCCCGCGTCGCGGGTTTCCAGGGCAGCGATCTTCGCAACAATGACAGCGTGCTCGCCTGCCCCAAGCATTTCGCGGCTTATGGCGCGGTGCAGGGCGGCCAGGACTATAATACCGCCGATATCCCCGAAACGACGCTGCGCGAGACGCACTTGCCCGCGTTCAAGGCCTGTTTCGATCAAGGCGCGCTGTCGACGATGTCGAGCTTCAACGACATTGCGGGCGTGCCCTCGACCGGCAATCACCATCTGCTGACCGACATCCTGCGCACCGAATGGGGCTTCAAGGGCCTAGTCGTGTCCGATTATACCTCGGATGAGGAAATGATCCTCCACGGATATGCCAAGGACGGCCCCGACGCCGCGGCAAAGGCGATCAATGCGGGCTGCGACATTTCGATGCAGAGCGGCCTCTACATCAAATATCTGCCCGATCTGGTGAAAGGCGGCCAGGTGAGCATGGCGACAGTGGACACGGCGGTCCGCCGCGTGCTCGGCGTCAAGAAGGCGCTCGGCCTGTTCGAAAATCCCTATCGCTCGCTCGACGCGGTGCGCGAGAAGCGCGATGTGCGCCGCAAGGACGCGATCGAGCTGGCGCGTGAATGCGCGCGCAAATCGATCGTGCTGCTCAAGAACGAGGGCAATGTGTTGCCCTTGTCCAAGAGCAAGTCGATCGCCTTGATCGGCCCCTGCGTGTCCGACAAGAGCGACTATCCCGGTCCCTGGGCCAATTTCCCCGACGTCCAGAGCTGCGTGACGATGGAGGAGGGCTTCCGTGCGGCGCTCGGCCCCAAGGGCAGCCTCCATGTCGTGCGCGGTTCGGATTACGAGAAGCCGCTCGACGGAGGCATCCCCGCCGCGATTTCGGCCGCGCAGGCCTCCGACGTGATCGTGCTGGTGATCGGCGAGGGCAGCATGATGTCGGGCGAGGCGCAGTCGCGCGTCGACATCGTGGTGCCGCCGCCGCAGATGGCGCTGGCCGAGGCGCTCGCCGCGCTCGGCAAGCCGATGGTGATCCTGCTGCGGCACGGGCGCGCGCTGGCGCTGGACGGCGCGGTCAGCAAGGCGCCCGCGATCATGGCGACCTGGTTCCTGGGATCGGAGACGGGCAATGCGGTGGCGGACGTCGTGTTCGGCGACCATGCGCCGCAGGGCCGCCTTCCGGTCAGTTTCCCGCAGGCATCGGGGCAGGAGCCCTTTTATTACAATCATCGCCGGACCGGACGCCCGCAGATCAGCGAGGATGCCAATTGGAAGTCGCGCTATCGCGAGGTGACCAACGAGGCGCTTTATCCATTCGGCTTCGGTTTGACCTATTCCACCTGCACCTATTCACCGACGCAGGTGAGCGCGCCGACGCTTGCGGGGGGCCAGACGATCACGGTCACCGCGACGATCACCAACACGGGCGACCGCGCGATGCACGAGGTCGCGCAACTCTACATCAACGACAAGGTCGCGACGATCACGCAGCCGGTGCGGTCGCTCAAGGGGATCAAGCATCTCGACCTGAAGCCGGGCAAAAGCGAGACGGTGGAGTTCACGCTTTCGGCCGATGATCTCGCTTTCATCCACCCGCTCGATTTCAAGCGCTTCGCCGAGCCCGGCGAATTCGACGTCTGGATCGCGCCGTCCTCGGTCGGCGGCACGCCCGCCAGCTTCGCGCTAAGTTCCTGAGGACTTGCGCGCCGCGGCTTGCTCGGGTCAAGAGGTCGCCGGAGCGATGGAGCCGGTGACCCGATCATGAAACCTAGCTTGCGCCGCTTCGGCCGGGGGCAGCATCCCGTCGTCGTGGTCGACGAATTCACCGGCAAGCGGGATGCGATCGTCGAGATCGCGGCGGCGCTGGCGCCGTTCCCGTCGGAGGAGGGGTTCTTTCCGGGGCTGCGGCGTTACATCACGCGGGAAGACGAGGCGGCGTTCGCTTACGCGACGGGGGCGCTGCAGGCGGTTGGTCCCTTCATCAGCGGCGCGTTCGGCCATGACAGCTACGATTGGGTCGAGGCGAGCTTCTCGATAGTCGCGATCCCGCCGGACCGGCTGGTCCCGCCGCAACGCGCGCCGCACTTCGATTCATCCGATCCCGCCGACCTGGCTGTATTGCATTACCTGTGCGACACCGAAGGTACGGCCTTTTACCGCCACCGGTTGACCGGGATCGAGCAAGTCGATGCTGCGAACAGCGATCTTTTCATCAGCCATGCCCGGCCGGCCGCGCTCGCGGCGCGCGGTTATATTCACGATTCCGACCCGGATTATGAGCGGATCGGCCATGTCGAGGGCGTTGCCGACCGGTTGGTGATCTATCGCGGGTCGCTGCTTCATTCGGGCATCATCCCGCCCGGCGCCACGCTGAGCGCCGATCCGCGCAAGGGACGGCTCACCGCCAATCTGTTCGTGTACGGCCGTTAGGTGGAGCAGGAAACCGCAACACTGGGCTGGAGCAAGAGCCTGCTCTTCGCGAGCGGCGATTTCGCCTGCAATCTCTACTGGCAGAGCATCACCTTCTACCTGCTCTTCTTCTATACCGACACGCTCGGCTTGTCGGCGGCGATGGCGGGGCTGATCACGATGGTTGCCTCGATCTGGGACGGCCTGTCGGGTCTCGTCATCGGCATTGCCGCCGATCGACGCAGCGCGCGGACGTTCGTGCGGCTGAACGCGGTGCCGCTCGCGCTTTCCTTTGTGCTGATCTACCTGCCCGTGCCCTTGTCCGGCGCCTGGCTCGCGGGCTTCGCGCTGATCGGACATATGCTGTTCCGCACGCTCTACGTCGCGGTCAACGTGCCTTACGCCGCGCTGACCGTGCGGATCGCGCCCGACAGCGCCAGCCGTTCGCGCATCGCCGGCCTGCGCATGATCCTCGGCGCGAGCGCGGCGCTGATCGTCGCGGTCGGCACGCAGGCCTGTATCGGCGTCGCGCCGCGTATCGGTTACGCGATCGCCGCGGTCGCGTTCGGCGCGGTCGGGACGATGCTGTTGTTGGTCGTGGGTGGCATGGGCGGCGGTGCCTCGGTCGCACCCGCGGAGCCCGTGCGGTTCAGCATCAGGAACGCACTCGCGGCGATTGCCGGCAACCGCGCCTTCACCTGCGTCAATCTGGGCATATGCGGCGCGGTCGCGTCGATGGCGGTGCTGACGCGCGCGATTCCCTATTATTTCAAATATGAGGTGGGCGACGTCGCCGCGGGATCCACGGCGCTGGCGATGATGAGCGTCGCGGGCGTGATCGCAATTCCGGTCTGGATGGCCTGCGCCGCGCGCTTCGGTCATCGCGCGCAATGGCAGATCAGCGCCGCGCTGGCGGGTATCGCCCTGGTCGGCCTGCTCGTGCTGCGCCCGACCACGGCATTGCCCGCGCAGGCACTCTTCGTCCTTTATCAGGGGGGCGGGCAGGGGTTGTTCTTCGGCTTCTGGGCGCTCATTCCCGACGTGGTCGAGCATGGTGGTCGCCCGAACGCGCCCCGGATGGACGTGCTGCTCTTCGCGATCGCCGCCTTGCTCCAGAAGGTGACGATGGGCGTGGCGGTCGCGATCTTCGGCGCGCTGCTTTCGGCCGCCGGATATGTCGCGCGCGACGTGCAGCCTCCGCACGTGCTGCGCGCCCTGGCCCTGCTCGCCGCCGCGTTGCCGCTTGCCGCCCTGATCGTGGCGTCGGTAGCGATGCTGCGTTTCCCGCGTTCTCTGGGGAGCACTCATCCGTAGCACGAGGTTGCCAATAGATCATGAAACCGGTTACGCCGCGATCCATTCGGGCCGTGCGCCGGAGGAGCAAGAAAGGGAGAGGGCAGGCGCCCCGCCGATCGATGATAGGCAGTTGCAAGAGCTTCGACCGCCGCACGGTGTTGCTGGGATCCACCGCCCTGCTGGCAGGCTGTGGGGGCGGCCTGCCTGGGCCGAAATCGACCGGATCGGGCCGGCAGCCGCCACTTTCGAAGGCGGACGGGGCGATGCTGCTCGATATCGCGCGGCGCACCTTCGACTATTTCAGGGACACGACCCAGACCGACAATGGACTGGCGCCCGACCGCTGGCCAACGGTCGCGTTCGCGAGCATCGCCGCCACCGGATTCGCGCTGACGGCATGGGGTATCGGCGTGTCGCGTGGCTGGATGCCGCGCGAGGAGGCGCGCAAGCGCACGCTCGCCTGCCTGCGCTTCTTCGCCAATGGCAAGCAGGGGCCCGACAAAGCGGGCATGATCGGCTATAAGGGTTTCTATTATCATTTCCTCGGCCTCAAGACGGGGACGCGGCTGGGGCAGACCGAATTGTCGACGATCGACACGGCGCTTCTGCTTGGCGGCGTGCTGTTCGCGCAGAGCTTCTTCGACCATGGCAATGACGAGGAACGCGAGATACGCGAGCTCGCGCAATCGCTTTACGACCGCGTCGAATGGACCTGGCCGCGCCCGCGCCAGCATTTCCTGGCCATGGGCTGGCATCCCGAAAACGGCTTCATCTCCGCCGATTGGGACAGTTTCAACGAGAGCCTTCTGCTCTATGTGCTTGCGCTCGGATCGACCACGCACCCGATCGAGCCTGAAACCTGGAACCGCTGGACGACGACCTTCGATCGCGCCTGGAACGCGCAGGACAAGGATCCCTTCATCGCTTTCCCGCCCTTGTTCGGCTTTCAATACAGCCAGATGTGGGTCGATTTCCGCGGCATTCGCGACGATTACAACCGCGAGCGCGACCTCGATTATTTCGAGAATAGCCGCCGCGCGACCTATGCGCAGCGCGATTATGCGGTCCGCAATCCAGGCGGGTGGGAGGGCTATGGTCCCAATGTCTGGGGGCTGACCGCCTGCGACGGGCCGGGTGACTTCACCATCATCCAGGATGGGGTCCGACGCGAATTCTACGCTTATTCGGCGCGCGGCCCCAACGACCGTGACGACGGCACGCTCGCGCCCACCGCCTGCGCGGGCTCGATCGCCTTCGCGCCCGAGATCGTGATTCCCGCGCTAAACGAGATGCGGTCGCGCTACGGCCGCGCCATCTATAGCGAATATGGCTTCTGGGATTCGTTCAACCCGTCCTTGAACGACGGGCAGCGGGCCCAATATGGCCGCGTGGTCGAAGGCGTGTGCTGGGTCGACGGCGACTATATCGGGATCGATCAGGGGCCGATCCTCGGCATGATCGAGAACCATTTGACCGGGCTGGTCTGGAACGTGATGCGGCGCAATCCCAACATCATGCGGGGATTGCAGCGCGCGGGCTTCACCGGCGGCTGGCTCGACAAGGCTGAACCCAAACCCAGCCGCCGGGAGGAATCAGAAAAGACCGGCGCCTGACATCAACGTCCGCGTCGTACCGGCGACCCAAACCTGGCCGTCGGCATCCTGGCTCAAATGCACACGTCCGCGCCGGCCGAGCTTCGTCCCCTGCGCCGCGACATAATTGCCTTTGGCCCGGCCGCTTTCGAACAGCCATTGTGCGACCGAGGCGTTGAGGCTGCCCGTCACCGGATCCTCGATCAACGTGCCGCGGGCGGTGCTGAACAAGCCCCGTATCTCGAAATCGGCGTCGCCGCCGCGATGCGGGCCGACCACGCCGATATCGATGAGGCGGTCGTGCGCGGCCGCCGGTTCGATGGCGAGCACCGCCTCCGCCGAGTCCATCAGCACCGCGACCCAACCGGGGCCATTCGATACCCATTGCGCATCGACCACCTGATCGCGCCCGATCCGCAACACGCCGATAACTTCGTCCAATTCCTCATCCGTCAGCGGCCCCGAGCGGGTGCGGGGCGGCGCGGCGAAGGCGAGGCGATCGCCGTCGCGGCGCAGCGTCACCAATCCGGCGCCGCATTGCTGAACGACCACGCCTTCCGTCTTCGGTTTTCCGCCGTTTTCGAGCCAGGCATGCGCGCTGCCGAGCGTCGGATGGCCGGCGAAAGGCAGCTCGCGATCGACCGTGAAGATCCGCACGCGATAGTCGGCACCCGCCTCGGTCGGGGGTAGCAGGAACGTCGTTTCCGATAGATTCAGCCAATGCGCGATGCGCTGCATCTCGGTCGTGTCGAGATCGATGTCGCCGGCGATGACCGCGAGCGGATTGCCCGCGAAGAGTCCGTCGCCGAAGACATCGACCATGCTGAAGTTGCGGTGGGGCATTCCCGATCCTTAATGCGAAGCGAGCGGGAAGCGAGCAAAAGCCTGCGCGAGCAGCGGATTGCCGCTTTGCCGTGCGGCATTGCCCGCGGCCTCCTGCCAACAGGGCCCTACGCGGATATTGCGCTTCGACTCGATCAGCGCGCCAGATGCGCCGCAGACGCTGAGCGCTGCTTCGTCGATCCGGCGCATGGTCCGTTTGGCGGCCGCAGCCGTGGCGGGGTGAAGATCGATGCGATGCAACGTGACGCTCATGGTTTCCGGGCGGGCCGCGCCTACGGAACAGGCCGCGCCGAGCAATATGGCTCCCGCCAGGATATTTCGATCGATATGTCTCGTCATGTCCACCTCCGTGTCGAGGCGGCCCAATGCGGCGATTACGCTCGCCAGCACAGGAACAGTTGGGTACAGTTTGGCAGAACTGTCCTTACAAAAGAGCAATACAGTGGCGACGATCGAAGATCCGGTAACGACTCGCACCGAGGCGGTGATGCACAATATCCGCCAGCGGATCGAACGACGGCTGTTGACGCCTGGTGCCAAGCTTCCGTCGGTGCGCGCGCTGGCGGATAGCTCGGGTTTCTCGAAATCCACGGTGGTGGAGGCTTATGACCGGCTGGCGGCGGAGGGCGTGATCCGGTCGCGGCCCGGCTCCGGCTTCTTCGTCGCGGCGCCGCTCGCGCCGCTCGCGCTGGCGGAGATCGGGCCGGCGCTGGACCGGCAGATCGATCCGCTGTGGATGATGCGTCAGTCGCTCACGACGCGCGCCGGCGCGCTCATGCCGGGTTGCGGCTGGCTGCCCGAGGCGTGGATGCCGCACGAAACGATGCGCAAGGCGCTGCGCCGCAACGCGCGCTTCAATTCGGATGGGGGCCTGGTCGGATATGCTCTGCCCGCCGGCCCGGAGCCGCTACGGCGCCTGATCGCCCATCGCCTTTTCGGGCAGGGCATCGAAGCCGGCGTGGATCAGGTGCTGCTTACCGACAGCGGTACCCACGGGATCGACCTGGTGCTGCGCTTTCTGATCGAGCCGGGCGATGCGGTGCTGATCGACGACCCCTGTTATTTCAATTTCCACGCTTTGCTACGGGCGCACCGCGCCAAGCTGGTCAGCGTTCCCTTCACGCCGAATGGCCCCGACGTCGCGGCCTTCGCCGCGGCGCTGGCTAAGCATCGCCCGCGTCTCTACCTCACCAATTCGGGTGTCCATAATCCGACCGGGGCCGCACTGTCCGCGCCGGTCGCGCATCGTATCCTGAAGCTCGCCGAGGAGCATCGGCTGGTGATCGTCGAAGACGATATCTTCGCCGATTTCGAGATCGAGCCCGCGCCGCGTTATGCCGCCTTCGATGGGCTCGATCGCGTCGTCCGCGTGGGCAGTTTTTCCAAATCGCTTTCGAGCGGGGTGCGCTGCGGTTATATCGCCGCGCGGCCCGACTGGATGGACGCCATCACCGATCTGCGTATTGCGACCGGCATGTCGGGCAGTGCCCTGTCGGCCCAATTGCTCCATTCCGCGCTCACCGACGGGGGATATCGCCGACATCTGGACCAGATTCATGCGCGGCTGGCGCGAGCGCGCGTGGAAACGGTGCGGCGGTTGCGCGACATCGGGATAGAGCCCTGGATCGAGCCGCGCGCGGGCCTGTTTCTGTGGTGTCGCTTGCCCGACGGCGTCGATGCGGTCGCGGTCGCGCGGCGTGGCCTGGAGGAGGACATCGTCTTCGCCCCCGGCAATGTGTTCAGCCTCAGCCAGTCGGCGTCGCAATATCTGCGCTTCAACGCCGCGATGATGGAGGACGCACGCATCTATCGCTGCCTGGAGCGCGCCAGCCGGTTCACGAGCGAACCGACCGTTCGCGCCTGAAATCCTACCGCGCGGCCGCCACGCTTTGGCTTGCTGCGCCGAGGCGGTAAGGCCAAAACGGCCCAAAGCCTTCAAAACCTTGCCCAATCAGCCTGCTGGACGAGATCACAAATCTACACTATATACCGTCCGGTATGGAAAGCGTTATCCCCTGTTGCGTACCCAAAGGCCGCCCGCGTGAATTCGATGTCGACGAGGCGCTGACGGCAGCGTTGCGCGTCTTCTGGCGTCGTGGTTACGAAGGCGCGTCGATGGCGGAGCTCACCGCCGAGATGGGCATTGCCAAGCCCAGTCTCTATGCCGCATTCGGCAATAAGGAAGAGCTCTTCAAGAAGGCGCTCGATCTCTACGAACACTCGAAATTGGCGTATATGACCGAGGCGCTGAAGGAGCCGACTTCGCGTCAGATGGCGCAGCGGCTCTTGCTCGGTGCGCTGGAGATGCAGACCAGCAACTGCGATCCCAAGGGATGTCTGGGCGTTATCAGTGCGGTTGCATGCGGCCCCGAGGCGTCCTCGATCCGCGAATGCGTGATCGAGCGGCAGAAGTCGGCGCGCGAGGCGCTGATCAAGCGGCTGGAAGAGTATAAAGAAGAAGGCGATCTTCCCGCCGATATCGAGCCTGAAGCGCTCGCCCGCTATATGACCGCGGTGCTGCAGGGGCTCTCGGTTCAGGCTGGCGCAGGCGCATCCAAGGGCGAGCTCCAGAGCCTGGTCGATATGGCGATGCGCACCTGGCCGGGGCGTTGACGGGAAAAATACCAAGCAGTATAAAAAGACGTTGACGCACTGCAGCAGCGCGTTATATACCAGTCGGTATCAAAACGGCGGAACCTTCAAAGAGGCGCCTTTGATGAAGACAACCGACTGATTAGCCGGCGGGCCTGAGCCCGCCTCGACAGATTTATGCAATTGCCGAAGCGGCACCGGGCCATGGGCCCTGTGCGCGACGGCTTGGTGCGCCGCCGGGGGGATGCGCGAAGATGCCGAAGGGTGTGTTCGCGAACGCTGGACGGTGCCTGCGGAAAAAGAAGGGAAGACCTCATGGCCTATTTGAATCACGCCTCCGCTTTCGCCGTCGCCGGTGCCCATGCGGTCCCCGCTCCCTGGGCCGCGCAGGATGAAGGCCGGATCGAATTCAGCCCGCTCGAATGGACCGTGATCGCGCTGGCGCGGCGCGACAATATTTCGAGCCTGAGCGAACCGGGCCCGGTTGCCCGCGCGCTTGGCAGCCTGTTCGGTCTCGGGCGCCAATCGTCCCTGGCCGACCCGCAGCTCGAGGCGCTCCGCCGGCTTGCGGTTCATGCCTGGCACAAGGGCTACAAATTGCCGGTTTCGGAAATCAAGCGCTTCCTCGCCGCCGGTTTCTCGTCCGGCCAATATGAAACCCTGCTCGCCAGCATCGCCAACAAGCGCGTCGGGCGTCGCCGGAGTCTCGCGATATGAACATGCTCAGCAGCCATATCGAAGCGGAAGAGGCCGTCCGGCTGCGTCGATCCGCCACCATCCGCAACGGCAGCATCGCGATCGTCGCGTTGCTGCTTGCGGGCGGCGCCTGGAAGCTGACGCATCAGGCACCCGCGCAGGCGGCACCGCCGCCGGCGAACGTCACGGTCGCGACCCCCTTGGTGCGCGACGTGCGCGCGTGGGACGATTATGTCGGCCGCTTCGCGCCATCCAGGACAGTCGAGGTGCGCCCGCGCGTGTCGGGTCAGATCGTCGGCGTCCATTTCAAGGATGGCGATATCGTCCACCAGGGCCAATTGCTGTTCACGATCGATCCACGTCCCTTCGCCGCTTCGCTGGCGGAGGCGCGGGCGAACGCGGCGAGCGCGCGCAGCACGTTGGCGCTGGCGCAGGCCGATCTGGCCCGCGCCAATCGGCTGGTCGGTGACGAGGCCGTGTCGGCCGGCGAGATCGACTCGCTGAAAGCGCGCGTCCAGGCCGGCCAGGCCGCGGTCGCGGCAGCCGATGCCCGCGTGCGCGAAAAGGCGCTCGACGTGGAATTCACCCAGGTGCGCGCGCCGATTACCGGCCGCATCTCCGACCGCCGGGTCGATCCGGGCAATCAGATTGCGGGCGGGGAGGGTACCGCCGGTAGCCTGCTCACCACGATCAACGCGCTCGATCCGATCTATTTCAGCTTCGACGGCTCGGAAGCGCTGTTCCTTAAGGCACAGCGCGCCCGCGCCGCCGGGCAGGCTGCCTCGCCGGTCGAGATTCAGCTGCAGGATGAGACGGGCTATCGCTGGAAAGGCCAGCTCGACTTCACCGACAATGGGCTCGATCCGCGATCCGGGACGATCCGCGGCCGTGCGGTGCTGCACAACCCGAATTACTTCCTGACCCCCGGCATGTTCGGCAATATGCGGCTCGCGAGCGGCGGCACGCAGCGCGCGTTGCTGGTGCCTGATGCCGCGATACAGACCGATCAGGCGCGCAAGACGTTGCTGGTCCTCGGCAAGGACGGCAAGGTCGTCGCCAAGCCGGTCCAGCTCGGGCCGGTGGTGAACGGATTGCGCGTCATCGCTTCGGGAATCGCGCCGACCGACAAGATCATCATCAGCGGCACGCAGATGGCGCTTCCGGGAATGCCGGTCCAGGCCACCAACGGCCGGATCGCGCCCGATGCGCAGGCCGATCCTGCCCCAACGGCGACGCCCGCTCCGGCCGAGGCTACTTTCGCCCACTAAGCCGGGCGACGAACAGGACAAAGATCATGCGCCTTTCGCGCTTCTTCATCACACGGCCGATCTTCGCGGCCGTGATCGCCATCGCCATCACGATCGTCGGTGCGCTGGCTTATTTCGCGCTGCCGATATCGCAATATCCGGACATCGTGCCGCCGACCGTGACCGTGACCGCCAATTATCCCGGCGCGAGCGCGGAGACGGTGGCGGAGACGGTCGCCGCTCCGATCGAGCAGGAGATCAACGGCGTCGACAACATGCTCTATCAGACGTCGCAATCGACCGGAAACGGCACGGTCGTAATTACGGTCACCTTCAAGATCGGCACCAATCTCGATGCTGCGCAGGTGCTGGTGCAGAACCGTGTCGCGGTGGCGGTGCCGCGCCTGCCCGAAGAAGTGCAGCGCCTGGGCATCGTGACCAAGAAGACGTCGCCCGACTTCCTGATGGTCGTGAACCTGATCTCGCCCGACAACAGCCTCGATCGCGGCTACATCTCCAATTACGCGCTGACCCAGGTGCGCGACCGTCTCGCGCGTGTCGACGGCGTGGGCGACGTCCAGCTGTTCGGCAGCCGCGATTATTCGATGCGCGTCTGGATCGACCCGGGCCGGGCGGCGGCGCTTGGCCTGACCGCGGGTGACATCGTCGCCGCGCTGCGCGCGCAGAACGTTCAGGTCGCCGCCGGCGCGCTCGGCCAGCCGCCTTATGCGACCGGCCAGGCCTTCCAGCTCAATGTCGAGACGCAGGGCCGCCTGACCGATCCCAAGCAATTCGCGGATGTCGTCATCCGTACCGACGCCGATGGCCGTCAGGTGCGCGTGTCCGATGTCGCGCGCGTCGAACTGGGCGCGCAGGATTATGGCACCAACACCTATCTGAGCGGCCAGCCCACCGTCATCGTCGCCGCATTCCAGCGCCCCGGATCCAATGCGCTCGAGGCCGCCATGGGCGTGTCCAAGGCGATGAAGGAAATGTCGGCCAAGTTCCCGAAGGGACTGGAATATCGGGTCATCTACAACCCGACCGAGTTCATCGCGCAGTCGATCGACGCGGTGAAGCACACCTTGTTCGAAGCCGTGCTGCTGGTCGTGCTGGTGATCCTCGTCTTCCTCCAGAAATGGCGTGCGGCGATCATCCCGGTCGTGGCGATCCCGGTCTCCCTGATCGGCACCTTCGCGGTGCTGGAGGCGGTCGGCTATTCGCTCAACAACCTGTCGCTGTTCGGGCTGGTGCTGGCGATCGGCATCGTCGTCGACGACGCGATCGTCGTGGTCGAGAATGTCGAACGCAATCTGGAGCGCGGCCTCTCTCCGCTCGAGGCGGCGCGAACGTCGATGGACGAGGTTTCGACCGCGCTCGTCGCGATCGTGCTGGTGCTATGCGCGGTGTTCGTGCCCACGCTCTTCCTGAGTGGCCTGTCGGGCGCCTTCTATCGCCAGTTCGCGGTGACGATCTCGTCCGCGACGATCATCTCCCTCGTCCTGTCGCTTACGCTTTCCCCCGCACTCGCGGCGATGCTGTTGCGTCATCGCGAGCCGGTGGAGGGCGGTCCGGCCTGGCAACGCATGCTGCGGTCGGCCGGCGACCGCTTCAATTCGGGGTTCGAGCGGCTGAGCCAGGCTTATGGCCGCTTCACGCATCGTCTCGTGCTGCGTCCCCGGCGCGTGATGACGATTTATGCGGGCATGATCGCGCTCACCGTGGGCATGTTCTGGGCGACCCCCACCGGCTTCATCCCGGCGCAGGACCAGGGTTATTTCCTGACCGTCATTCAGCTGCCGCCTGGCTCCTCGATCGAGCGCACCGACGCGGTGATGAAGAAGGTCGCGGCGCGGATCGTACCTTTGAAGGGCGTGCTGGGTTCGGTGATGCTGGCGGGCTTTGACGGGCCGTCGCAGACGCTCGCTCCCAATACGGCGGCGGCCTACGTGCCGCTCAAGAGCTTCCAGGAACGCGAGAAACTGGGGGTCAATCTCCAGTCGATCATGGCCGAGGCGCAGAAGGTGACCGCGGACATCACCGAGGCGCGGCTGCTGATCGTGCCCCCGCCGCTGATCCAGGGCATCGGCTCGGCCGGCGGCTATCGCATGATGGTCCAGGATACGGGCGGCCACGGCTATGAGGATCTGGGGAAGGCCAGCTTCGGCCTGATCGGCCAGGCCAACCAGACCAAGGGCCTGAAGCAGATCTATACCTTCTACGCGACCAATACGCCGCGTGTTTATGCCGACATCGACCGCCGCAAAGCGGACCTGCTGGGCGTACCGCCGGAACGCGTGTTCGAAGCGCTGCAGACCTATCTCGGCTCCACCTTCGTCAACGATTTTAACCTGCTCGGCCGCACCTATCGCGTCACCGCGCAGGCGGATGCCCGCTATCGCAACACGATCGCGGACATCGCCAATCTGAAGACGCGATCCAATGCGGGCGGGATGGTGCCGATCGGGTCGGTTGCGACCTTCAAGGACAAGACCGGGCCTTATCGCGTGACTCGCTACAATCTCTTCCCGGCGGTCGAGGTGGACGGCGATACCGCGCCCGGCACGTCCTCGGGAACCGCGTTGAAGACGATGGATCGGCTGGCCGACAGCAGCTTGCCCAACGGCTACAGCCATGAATGGACCGGCATCGCCTATCAGCAGAAGGCCGCGGCGAGCACGTCGGCGATCGTCTTCGCGATGGCGGTGGTGTTCGTCTTCCTGGTGCTGGCGGCGCAATATGAAAGCCTGACCTTGCCGCTCGCGATCATCCTGATTGTGCCGATGTGCCTGCTCGCGGCGATGGCGGGCGTGAACATCCGGGGGATGGACAATAATGTCCTGACCCAGATCGGCCTGGTCGTGCTCATCGCGCTTGCCGCGAAGAACGCGATCCTGGTGGTCGAGTTCGCCAAGCAGGCGGAGGAAGAACAGGGCATGTCGCCGGTCGAGGCCGCGGTCCATGCGGCACGCACCCGCCTGCGTCCGATCCTGATGACCAGCTTCGCCTTCATCCTCGGCGCGGTGCCGATGGTGCTCGCCAAGGGGGCGGGATCGGAGCTGCGCCAGGCGCTCGGCACCGCGGTCTTCTCCGGCATGATCGGCGTGACCGCGTTCGGCCTGATCTTCACGCCGACCTTCTATGTAGTCTGCCGCGCGCTGGGCGATCGCTTCGCCCGCCGCGGCGGCCAGCCCAGCCTCGCGCTGCAGCCGGCCGAATAAGGAATGCGCCCGATGACGAGGCTCGTGAAAATCTGGTTCCCCGCCGTGTCGGCGCTGGCGCTTGCCGCCTGCGCCGCCGGACCGACCTATGTTCCGCCATCGCTGGATGCGACTGCGGAAAAGCCGCTGATCACGGCCGGTGCGCCGGTCAGTGACGCGGACACGCCGGCCCAATGGTGGAAGCTCTATGACGATCCGGTGCTTAACGGGCTGGTCGCCGATGCGCTCGCCGCCAACACGGACATTCGCGTAGCGGTCGCCCGGCTCGACCGCGCCCGCGCCTCACTGCGTGGCGCGCGGTCGGACCTTCTGCCGCAGACCGAGCTCAGCGCCAGCCCGGCTTATGGCCGCTTGCCCGCCGCGCAGCGCCCGGCCGGCGCCAAGCGCGAGGATTGGCAGGTCGATGCCGGCCTGTCCGTGTCCTACGAACTCGACCTTTCGGGGCGGGTCCGGCGCGAGATCGAGGCGGCGCATGGGGATGTCGCGGCCGCAGCGGCGGACGCCGATGCGGTTCGGATTGCGATCGTTGCCGAGACCACCCGTGCTTATGTCGAGGCTGCCTCGGCCGCCGAGCAGCTCAAGGTGGCGCGGAATATCGTCGACCTTCTCGATCATTCGACGGGCATCACCCAGAAGAGGTTCGACGTCGGCCGCGCCGAGAAGCTCGACGTTTCGCGCCTGTCCGCGCTTGCCGACCAGCGCCGCGCCGAGATCCCGCCATTGATCGCGGAGCGCGAGGCAGCGCTTTACCGGCTTGCGATGCTGACCGGCCGGACACCCGACGCGTTGCCGCAAGCGGCGGCGGCGCGCGACACCACGCCGACGCTCGCACAGCTTGTGCCGGTCGGCGATGGCGGCACTTTGCTCGCGCGGCGCCCTGACGTTCGCGCCGCCGAACGGCGGCTTGCGGCGGATACAGCGCGCATCGGCGTCGCCACCGCGGACCTCTATCCGCATATCACGCTCGGCGGTTCGATCGGCCAGAGCAGCGCGGGCTTTTCCGACCTGTTCGGCGCCGGTCCGTTGCGCTGGCTGCTGGGACCGCTGATCAGCTGGAATTTCCCCAACCAGGCCGCGGCGCGGGCGCGTATCGCGGAGGCCAAGGCGGATCGGAACGGGGCGCTCGCGACCTTCGACGGTACCGTGCTGCGTGCGTTGCAGGAAACCGATACCGCGCTGTCGGCCTACGCCCAGTCGCTCAATCGCCGTCAGGCCTTGACCAGCGCGCGGGACAATGCCGCCAGTACCGCCCGCATCGTCCAGGCCCGGCAGCGCGAGGGCCAGGTGGATTATCTCGCTTTCATCGATGCCGAGCGCACCAATGCCGAGGCGGAGGCCGCGCTGGCGCAATCCCAATATGCGGTGGCTTCCGCTCAGATTGATCTGTTCCGTGCCCTCGGCGGCGGCTGGCAAAGCCAGCTCGCCGGTGCGAGCGGCGCCGGGAAATAGGTTTGCCCGCCTGAGATTCTTTCTCAGGTACCCTGACCTGGCCCGGACGAAAGTCCGGGCCATTTTTTTAAGGGTTAGAACGAACCGCGGAAGCCGAAGCGGCCAGAGATGATCCGCTGGCCATCGGAACGCGTCTCATATTGGCCGGATGCGAAGAAGCGGAAGATCGACGAGCCGATCGACGCGGTCACGTCGCCGAGCCAGCCGCTCTTGCGGTTTTCCGGGTCGAGCGTGAAATTCTGGCCGCCGCTGAAGCTCGCGGTCGTGGCGCCGAGATTCGAGCTCAGCACCTGGCGCCGTCCGCCTTCAATCTCGAACCGCAGCGTCGTCGCTTCCGGATCGACCACATTGCCGAAATGCACGCCGCCCGCGACCAGGCCGGTCGCGGCGAGTTCGGCGCTGGTCCGCTTGGCGACGGTCAGGTCGAACGCGGTGCCGCCGCCGGTCTCGGAATGCTTGTTCTCGGTCAGGCGGTTATAGGACAGCTCGCCCGAGGGACGCACGTAGAAGGCGCCGGCCTTGGCCTCGTAACTGACCTTGCCGCCGGCGGCCATCGCGATACCGTTCCAGCTTCCGACGCTGGTGAACACCGCCGCCGACGTATCGGTCGTGCCGGAGAAGAAGCGCTTCTCGTGCAGGCGGACATAACCGGCATTGCCATAAGCAGCGATGTGGAGGTTCCCGAAATCGGTCAGCCAGTGGACGCCGCCGCCAAACTGGTTTGCGGTCACCTCATTGTCGCCGCTGTCGCGCACGCTGCCATGGATATAGCCGATTGAGGCGCCGACACGGCTATGGTCGCCGATCGCGACATCGCCGCCGCCGGTCAGGCCCCAGCCGCTGCCGCCATTGCCCGGCGTCAGGTTGGCGCTCTGATGCTCGTCCCAGATCGCCTGTTGCGCATAGAGGCTGAGATTGCCGAGCTGGGCCCATGGCGTCGCCGTCTGCGTTGGCGCGAGTGCGCGGGCGCCCTGCGTCAACACGTCGAACACGCCGCCCTGATGGTCCGGCAGCATCTCGCGATAGCGCAGCAGCGTCGAATCCCGGTCGGTGAAGCCGAGGAACAGACTCGACAGCTTCGTATCGCCCTGGATCGCCGCGAACACCGCGTCATAGGCCGCCGCTTCCGACTGGCGCAGGTTAAGCTCGGTCGCGGTCTTGCGCTGGATGCCGACGCCGACCGTGCCGGCCGCGTCATTGCTCGCCAGCACGCCCTTGAGCAGGTAAGGCAGCGCGTCGATCGAGAGGGACAGATTGCTGCTGCCGGTAAGCGTGCCGCTCTGGATCACGGTGAGCGGATTGGCAGTGATGCCGAAACTGACGACCGAAACCTTGAGCGTGGTCGGCGCGCTGAACGTGGTCGCGCCGGCGACCTTGATCAAGGTGTTCTTGCTGGTCGAAGGATCGACCACCACGCCAATCGTGCCGCCGGCGACCGTCAAGCTGTTCATCGTGCTGGTGTCGACGGAGTTGAAGGCCAGCGTGCCGCCATTCACTTTGACCGCGATATTCCCGACCACGCCCGGCGTCGTGTTGAACTTGCCGAAATAGCTCGCGCCGCTGTTGACGGTCAGGCTGTTATTGCCCGCGCCGAAGTCGATCGGACCATTATAGACGCCGCTGCCCGAAAGCGTGACGCTGTCGTCGCCATCGCCCAGCCGTGCGTCCATCGACGCGACGCTCGTGCCTGAAATGTTGATCTGGTCGTTGCCCGCGCCGAGCACCAGTTTCGACTGGGTCACGCCCGCCGAAACGTTGATCACGTCGTCGCCGCTGCCGGTCAGGATCGCGCCCGCGATGCCCGGGGTTGTGGTCTGGGTCGAGCTTGCCAGCGCCTGCGTATAGGTGAAGCCGGTGGTACGGCCCGACACGTCGATCGCGACGCCGGTGCCGTCGGTCGACGAGGCGACGATCGCGCCGCTGTTGGTGACGCTGTTGAGCGTGTTGCTCTTGTCGAGGATCGCGGTCGACGGGCCGGTCGAGGCGGTGGTGGTCGCCGAGATCTGGCCATTGTTGACGATCGTCGGCAGGTTCGCGCCCGCATCGATCAGCACGGCAACGGACGAGCCGCCGGCGGTCGCCGAGGCATTGCCCTGCAAGATTCCCGACACGGTCAGCGACGGGGTGGTGACGCCCGAAGAGAGATGCAGGCCCGTGCCGAGCGCGCCGTTCGAATTGCCCTGAACCTGGCCGCCGATCGCGATGCCGCCGTTGATCGTCACCGACTGGCCGAGGCCGCCGATCTGGATGCCCGTGCCGCTGATACCCGAATAGACGCCGACGCCCGCCACGTTGCCGTTGATGACCAGGCCGTTCGTATTGCCCTGCAACACGCCAAGCGTGGTCGCCTGACTCGACGAGCCGATCAAAAGCGAAGGCGCGGCGGCGTAGGTAACGAAGCTGGCCGTGCCCTCGCTCGCGTCGGGGATGCCGTCCTTGTCGACGTCGGCGGTGGTATCGGTCGTGCTGGCCGGCGCGGCCGCGATCAGCACGCCGCCCGCGACATTGCCGCCGACGATCATCGCCGATCCGCCTTGTTCCAGATTCTGCGCGGTGAGCTTGGTCAGGTCGGTCGGTGGCGTGGTCGCGCTATAGCCGGTGGTGGTGATCGATCCGTGGACCACCACCTGGCCGGTGACGTTGCCCAGCACGAGCCCCGGCGACGCGCCGCCGAGCATGCTGATCGAGGCGGCCGACGTGACATTCCCGGTCACGTCACCCAGCCGGATGCCGTAGGTGTTGTCGCCGGTGACGGTGACCGCGCCATTGTTGCTGAAATTGCCCGTCAACGGTCCGCCAAGCGAGATGCCGGCCGAGTTGTTGCCGCGCACCGTGATCGCGCCGGTGTTGGTGATATTGCCGGTGAACGCGCCGGCCGTCCGGATGCCGTAGCGATTGCTGCCCTGTGCATAGGGGCCGTCGAGCACCGTGTCGCCGTTGGTATCGGTACGGGTATAGGTCTCGTCGTTGCTGATCGCGCCACTGTTGGTGATCGTGCTGGTGACGCCCGCATTGGCGGCGATCGCGGTTGAGTCGTTGACGCCCAAAAATGTGAGCTTGCCGGCGCTCGTAACCGTGTTGTTGCTGTCGATCAAAACGGCCGGGCCGCTGACGGTCGGAACGATCGAGCCGTCCGCCGTGATGTTGATATTGCCCGCGGACGATGTCTTGAGCGGTGTCGTGGTGGCGGTGTTCACCGTCGTGTCCGCCTGGGCCTGCGCCGCGAGAAGGGTTGCCAGGGTGGTGATGCAGGTTGCTTTGAGCGCCAGGCGCATGAACGATTCTCGCTGCTAGGGATCGGGGGGAGAGTATTCGGGTCGGGGTCCGTCAAATGATCCGGGGCATAGCTGCCGGTTCGCGCCCCTGAGGGAGCCTCTCGAACAGGAGCGACCGCCGCGCGGCCTCATGCCGGATTGCGCCCTTCATGGCCACAACAATTCCTTCCCCGAACATGGCGAGCCTGCGCGTCGCCACGCGGCTGCTTATCCGGTAAAGCAATGGCAAGCATAGATGAATGGTGCATGACCAAGGCCGGCATGGCCAGCCTCGAACGATCCGTATCCGATCGACCGCCGATCGCGCCGCCGCCCGATCGCCGCCACGACCTCGCAGGCTGGCGCGGGATCGAGCAGGGGTCGAGATTTCACGTCCTATCCCCATATGATCGTTATGAAAGACCTGTTCGACACGGCCTTTCCGCCGGGGCTTGCACAGGCGGAGGATATCGTCACGCCTGCCGAGGAAGCGCGGCTGATCGCGCATATCGACGCGGCCCCCCTCGCACCCTTTCGCTTCCAGGGCTGGCTCGGCAAGCGGCTCACGCACAGCTATGGCTGGCGCTACGATTTCGACACGGCCCGCTTCGCCGAAGCCGAGCCCTTGCCCGATTGGCTGCTGCCGCTCCGCGCCAGGGCTGCGGATCTCGCCGGTCTTCCGGATGGCGATTTCGTGCATGCGCTGCTGATCCGCTACGATCCCGGCGCGGGCATCGGATGGCATCGCGACCGCCCTCTGTTCGAGCATGTCGTCGGCATTTCGCTCGGCAATCCGGCGATGTTGCGGCTGCGGCGCCGCGTCGGCGGCAAGTTCGAGCGCGCTTCGGTCGCGCTCGAACCGCGCGCGGCCTATCATCTTGCGGGCGAAGTCCGCCACGAATGGGAACATAGCATCGCCCCGATGGACGCGCCGCGCTGGTCGATCACGTTCCGCAGCCTTTCAGAGAAGGGCCGTCGCGCGGTTCAGCGGTAGGCTCGGCTCCAGCCGAGCGGGGGCGCGTCACGCTGGCGCGCTTCGGGGATCAACGCGCGCGTGCGCCGGCAGAAATTGCGCAAGGCGACCTCATCCTTGCTGAGCGGCCCGACCGAGAAGCTGGACGAGGCCATGCCCTGCTGCACGCGCGCGACGAGCTCGGTATCCTCGGCATTGACCTGGCGGTTGATCCGCCAGTTCAGATACCGTGCGGCGTTCATCTCGCGCCTTTGATCGGGGATGGCGTAGCTGATCTCGCGGATCAGGGTCTCGGTCGGCGACACCGGCAGGAATTGCATGAAGTCGACCTGGTCGGGATAGATATCGAACGCGACGTTCGGCCAGAGCTTGAAATAGGTCCATAGCCGCTGGCGCTCATCGGGCAGGTGATCGACCCGCGGAAGAAAATGACAATAAGCCCGCTCGGACGGATTGGCGGACGGGCGATCGACCAGAGGCCCCCACATCTTGTCGACCCACTCGGCGCTTTCGACGCCGTAGCCATCGCCCATCAATCGCTTGAGGCCGGGATGCGCGACCGCGATGTGCAGCCCATCCGAATAATTGTCGGCGATATTCTTCCAGTTCACGCCGCGCGGCCGCAGCGTGACGCGGCCGAGCGCGCGCAGATCCTCGAAGCGATAGGGGGCCACCTCATGCGCATAAGGCGCCATCATCGCGGCGACGCTGGGGCCGCCGCTTTCCAGCCGCACGAAGATGAAGCCCTGCCACACGTCATGCTCCACCGGTGCGAGCCTTATGCCATCGAGCGCGCCGGGGTCATATGTCTCCTTCTGCGGCACGCCCACCAGCCGTCCGTCGCTGGCGTAGGTCCAGGCGTGGTACGGACAGACGATCCGTTTGGCGCAGCCGCGCACGCCGTCGAGGATGCGCGCGCCGCGATGGCGACAGACGTTGTGGAAGGCGCTCACCGTTCCGTCGGCCCCGCGCATCACCACTACGCTCTCGCCCGCATAATCGAGCCCGTGCCAGTCGCCTGCCTGGGGGATGTCGCTCAGATGGCACACGATCTGCCAGGATGGGCGGATCACGCGCTCGAGCTCGACCGCGAAGTAATCCGCGTCGGAATAGGTCCAGGCGGGCAAGCTCCAGCCTTCGTCGGGATCCGCATTGCGATATTGCACGGTCATGGTGCGGGTGTGCCGAAAGAGCATGCCGCAGACAAGTTGCCCGCACGATCGAGCCGTACGATTGACAAGCGGAGAGCGCGGGGCCTTTCTTAGGGCGATGGCTGCCACGACTGCCCCGGAAACCAACTCGCTCGCGGTGGCGCAGGCTCATGCGGAGCGCCTGCTTGCCCATTCTCCGGCACTGTCGCTGGAACAGGCGGCCGAGATACTGCGGATCGCGCCGCGCCATGCGCCGGCTTTATTGCTGTGCGGTCGGGCCAGTCACCTGATGGGCGACGAAGCGGGCGCAATCCGTTTCTTCCAGAGCGCGACCGCGGCGGATCCCGGCTGGGCGACCGCATGGCAGGCGCTCGGTGATGCGCTCCATCTTGCCGGAGACCAAGCGGGGGGAGACCGGGCGCATATTCAAGCGATGCGGGTCGGCGCCACCGATCCAGCCCTGCTTTTGGCCGGCGAAGCGCTCGCCTCGAATGACCTGCCGCGCGCGGAGAGCGCGCTACGGGCACGGCTGAAGGCGCAGCCGACCGATATCGCCGCAATCCGCATGCTGGCCGAACTCGCCGGACGGATCGGGCGCAATCGCGACGCGGAAGCCCTGCTGCGCCGCGCGGTCGATCTTGCCCCCGGCTTTGCGCCCGCTCGCCACAATCTGGCCCTGCTGATGCACCGGCACGGCAATCCGGCCGAAGCATTGGCGCAGATCGAGCGGCTGCTCGCGGATGAGCCGTCCAATGCGACCTATGCGATATTGAAGGCCGCCATCCTCGGCCGTCTCGGCGACTATGAGGCGGCGATCGTCGCGTACCGCGATATTCTCGATCTTTATCCGCGACAGGCCAAGGTGTGGATGAGCATGGGCCATGCGTTGAAGACGGTCGGACGATTGAATGAAAGCATTGCGGCCTATCGCCGCAGCCTCGTGCTGGAACCCACGTTGGGGAGCAGCTGGTGGAGCTTGGCCAATCTCAAGACGTTTCGCTTCACCACCGATGATGTAGCCGCGATGCGGGCGGCGCTGGAGGTGGCGGGGATCGCAGAGGAGGAGCGCTACCAGCTGGAATTCGCACTGGGCAAGGCGGAAGAGGATGCCGGCAATTGGGCGGAAAGCTTCGCGCATTACGCCCATGCCAATCGCCGGCGCCGCGCGATGCTGGATTACGACCCGGCGCATGTCACCGCGATCGTCGATCGCCAGCGTGCGACGCTGGATGCCGATTTCTTCGCGGCTCGGGCAGGGTGGGGATGCGCGGCGGATGACCCTATCTTCGTGGTGTCGCTGCCGCGTTCGGGATCGACCCTGATCGAGCAGATCCTGGCCAGTCATTCGGCCGTGGAAGGCACGATGGAGCTGCCGGACATCGGCATGATCGCCGGAAAGCTCGGTCCCGGGGGAATCGCGCAGCTCACCAAGGATGAGGCGCGCGCGCTTGGAGAGGAGTATCTTGCGCGTACCGCCGTCCAGCGGAAGTCGGGTCGGCCGCGCTTCGTCGACAAGATGCCGAACAATTGGACTTATCTGGCGCTGATCCACCTGATTCTGCCCAATGCCCGCATCGTCGATGCTCGGCGGCACCCGCTCGGCTGCGGCTGGTCGGTGTTCAAGCAGCATTTCGCGCGGGGACAATCCTTCTCTTACGATCTCGCCGACATCGGCCGCTATTATCGCGATTATGTCCGTGCGCTGGCGCACATGGACGATGTGCTGCCGGGCCGCGTCCATCGCGTTTTTTACGAACGGATGGTCGAGAACACCGATGCCGAGGTGCGCGCGTTGCTGGATGCGGTCGGGCTGCCGTTCGAACCTGCCTGCCTGCGGTTCTACGAGACCGATCGGGCGGTGCGTACGGCCTCCTCGGAGCAGGTCCGCCGACCGATCTTTCGAGAAGGTCTCGACCTGTGGCGCCATTACCAGCCCTTCCTTGGCCCGCTTGCCGATGCGCTCGGCCCGGTGCTGACCGATTATCCGGACGTGCCGGCCGACGCGTGACATTTTTGCACGGCACAATGGCAAAACGCCGGATGGAACCGCCGCCGCTGCTTGACATGATTACTTGCGCGTAACAGCCTTCGCTCATTCATCATGCGAGGGGTAAGAAATGCGCATTAATCGACCCTTTTCGCTCTTGCTTCTGTCGACGACGATCCTGACGATACCGACTGCTCGCGCTGCGGCGCAGCAAGTCGCGCCTGCCGCGGCCAATCCAACGCCCGCCGACGCGCCCGACAGCAACGAGATCATCGTCACAGCGACAAAGCGTGCGGAAAACCTGCAGAATGTTCCCATCAGCATGGCGGCGTTGACGCCAGCTACTCTGGAACAGCATCAAGTCAGCTCATTCGACGATTACGCCAAGCTGCTGCCGAGCGTGAGCTATCAGTCGTTTGGCCCTGGCCAGGCGCAGCTTTATTTCCGCGGCATCGCCACGGGCGGCGATGGTCTTGTCTCAGGCCCATTGCCCGGCAGCGGCCTCTATATCGACGAAATACCGATCACCACGATCTACAATTCGGTCGATATCCACGCCTATGACCTCGCCCGGGTCGAGGCTCTCGCCGGCCCTCAGGGCACTCTTTACGGGGCAAGTTCGCTTTCCGGTACGCTGCGCATCATCACCAACAAGCCCGACCCCAGCAAATTCGAGGGCGGCTACGATCTCGAAGGCAATAAGTTCGGCAAGGGCGGCTATGGCGGTACCGCGGAAGGTTTCGCCAACGTTCCGCTAGGACCCAATATGGCGATCCGCCTGGTCGGCTTCTACGAACATGATGGCGGCTATATCGACAATACCCCGGCTACCCGCACCTACCAGCGGCCCCACACGGTCGGCACCGACGCGGCCGGCGATCCGATCATCGCGAATGCGCCGCTGACGATCAGCAACGCCTCGATCGCCAAGAACAATTATAACGATGTCGACACCTATGGCGGTCGCGCCGCATTGCTGATCGACCTCGATGATAATTGGACGGTGACGCCGGGACTGATCTATCAGCATCAGAAGGCGAATGGGGAGTTCCTCTACGATCCGCGCGCCGGCGACCTCCAGAACCATGATTTCGTCGAGAGTCACAATCTCGATAAATGGTATCTGGCTTCGTTGACGGTGCAGGGAAAGATCAGCGATTGGGACATCACCTATTCGGGCTCCTACCTTCATCGCACTGTCGATAACACCGCGGATTATTCTTATTTCTCGGTCGCTTATGACACGTATCCGGATTACAATTACCTGCTGGATGCGGCCGGTCACGACATCGATCCGACGCAGGCGATCCACGGCTTCGACAAGTATAACAAGATGGCGCATGAGCTTCGGATCAGTTCGCCGTCTCATAACCGCTTTCGCGTGACGGCAGGCCTGTTCTACCAGCGCCAGGTCGATGACCGTATCGCCGACTATATCGTCAAGGGGCTCGGCGCCGCGGTCAATCCCTTCAGCCCGCATGTTCCGGGCGCCGGACCGGGCGACGTTTATTATACGGATATCCATCGCGTCGATCGCGACTATGCCGCGTTCGGCGAGGCTTCATTCGACATCCTGCCGACACTGACGCTGACAGGCGGTATTCGCGGCTTCAAGGCGCATAATACGCTCAACGGCTTTTCGGGCGGCGCGGGCGCCGTCGATCGCCAGATCAATGTGTTCGGCTGCACCGGAACGACCGCGCAGCAATGCCCCAATATCGACAAATCCTACAGGGAAACGGGCGAGACGCACCGCGTCAATCTTTCGTGGAAAGCCGCACCGGACAAGATGCTGTACGCCACTTATTCGACCGGTTTCCGGCCGGGCGGCAACAATCGTGACGCTTTCGCGCTCGGACAATTGCAGAGCATTCCGCCCTACAAGGCCGATAAGCTGACCAATTACGAGGTGGGCTGGAAGACGTTGTGGTTCGACCGGACGGTGCGCCTGAATGGCGCGCTTTTCTGGGAAGATTGGAAGAACGTCCAATATAGCCTGCCCGGCATTCTCGGGATCTTTTATACGGTCAATGCAGGTTCGGCACGATCGCGCGGCGTCGAAGGCGACATCAGCTGGATCATCGACCGCAAGCTGACCTTGTCGGCATCGGGCACCTACGTCGATCCGAAGCTGACGAAGCCCTTCTGCGATCAGGTCAATGGCTGCGATCCCGCGACCGGCGGCCAACTTTTTGCGCCCAAGGGTACCCGCTTGCCGGTGACTCCGCGCTTCAAGATCAACGCGACCGCGCGCTATGACTTTGCGATCGGCGAAAACAAGGCGTTCGTACAGGGGGGCGTCAACCATCAGAGCGGGACGACGTCCTATCTCAGTACGGATGGCGAAGCTTCGATCGGTCCGACCCAGGGCTTTACGACCTTCGATTTCTCGGCGGGTTATAAATGGAACCGCTTCTCGGTCGAGGCCTTCATCCAGAACGCCTTCGACGAGAGGGGCATCCTGAGTAAAAACATCTCCTGTGCTCCCAATCTGTGTGGGCAATATGCACGGCTCTACCCAACCAGGCCGCAATATTTCGGCCTGAAGATGGCGCAACGCTTCTGAGGGGACAAACCAGGGCGCCCGCCGCCCTGGCCCTTCTTTCAGTTCGAAAGCCGGCGGATCAGCACTTTCCAATAGGCGACGCCTGGCGCGATGTTGAATAAGGGCGTGCGTTCGTTGAGGCCATGCGAGAAGTCGTCGCTGTCCTTGAGGAAGATCGGCGCCACGCCGTAGCTCGGCACCCCGCGCACGCGGAACCACATGCTGTCGCTCGCGCCTGAGGCCATGCTGGGGATGATGGGCACGCCCTTGTAGGCGACGTCGAGCCCCTCGCGCACCGCGGCCGTCACATCCGCGCGCATCGGGGACGGCGGGCTCGCGGTGGTGCCCGTATCGACGAACTTGATCTGCATGCCTGGCTCGTCGGCGACGCGGACCAGCTCGTCCTCGACCTGTTTGAACGAGGTGCCGGGGAAGATGCGGCAGTTTATATTGGCGGTGGCACGCTGCGGCAGCGCGTTCAGCGCATGCCCGCCATTCAGCATCGTCGCGACGCAGGTCGTGCCGATCTGGCCGACATGCGCCGGATCGGCGGAGAGCGTTTCGATGGCTTGCCTGTCGGTGGGATCGTTCGCGAAAGCGCGCATTGCCGCGCCGGTCCTGGGATCGGCACGCGCCGCGACGGCGCGGAAATAGGCTTTGGTGATGTCGTTGAGCTGCGGCGTGAACTGGTGATCGCCGATCCGGGTCAGCACCGCGGCCAGTTCGTAGATCGCATTTTCCTTGCGCGGCGCGCTCGAATGGCCGCCCGGATTGGTGATCGTCAGCGTGTAATCGGCATAGGCCTTCTCCGCGCCTTCCAGCGCGAAATAGCGCGGCTTGCCGTCTTCGCCGAGACTGCCGCCGCCGCTGTCGGCATTGAGCAGCATGTAGGCGTCGGGAAATTGCGCCGCGAGCATCTGCGTCGTCTTCATCACCGTTTCCTCGTCGCCGGAAAGGACGAGGATCACGTCGCGCCGGGGCATGAAATGCTGGCGTTTGAGATCGATCAAAGTCGCCACCATCAGTGCGTCGTCGAACTTCATGTCGGTCGCGCCGCGGCCATAGATATAGCCGTTCTCGACCACCGGCGTGAACGGGTCACGCTCCCAGTCGGCGGGCCTGGCCTCGACCACGTCCATATGACCTGACAGGAGCAATGGCTTGAGCTTGGGGTCGGACCCGCGATAGCGCGCTACCAGGAAAGCGGTGTCGTCGACCGGCGTGATCGTGACGTCCCCGGGCGCGAAGCCGCCGGCGACCAGCGCCTGTTTCAGATAGGTCGCGAATTGTGGCGTCCGATTGCCGGGCCCCTCCACGGTGCGGAACGCGATCGCGTGCTTGAGCAGGTCCAGCGCCTGCGCTTCGGCGGGAGGATTGGCGCCCGCCAGCGCAGGGGGTGAGAGCGCGAGAGCGCAGGCTGCGAACAGCAGGCGCGAACGGATCGGGAGCGGCTTCGGCATCGGAAATTCCTTGCCAGGACAGGAGCATCCTAGAAGCGCGCCCGTGAAAGGCAAACTGGGCTAATCGGCGCGCGAAATGGGATTTTCGGAGCCGCTCTCGTGCAAAATGACACGATTGCGCCCGCTTTCCTTCGCCTTGTAAAGCGCGCGGTCGGCAAAGCCGATCGCGGGGCGGACCTTGTCGGGCAGCCGATCGCAATAATAGACGCCGAAGCTGGCGGTCATCGCGCCGTGCGGGAATTCGGCCGCCGCTATCTTGA
>Ga0207657_10000871_pt1 | contig 31861 bp, 39 predicted proteins | sample KBSC33metaG_FD_184316 | JGI IMG/M metagenome (GOLD analysis project Ga0207657, IMG submission 184316) | Corn rhizosphere microbial communities from Kellogg Biological Station, Michigan, USA - KBS C3-3 metaG (SPAdes) (version 2) | ecosystem: Host-associated > Plants > Roots > Rhizosphere > Soil ...
CAGTCCCGCTGTCGACGTCGAGAAGCCGCGTATCTGGTGCAGATAGATGATTTCGAAGGGAAGAACGAGCCCGTAACCGAAGTAGTTGACGGCATTCCCCGCTTGAAGGATGAGCGCGGGCCGAGGTAGCCCGGTGTGCCAACCCGCGACGAGTCGTGAGACGCGGCGGCTCATCTGAACTGGTGGGCAGTAGTCATCCTGGCGGCGATGGTCATCGGCTCTCCTCGCAGGTTCGTTAGCCGTCCCACGTACCGTCAGCCGATCCGCCCGTCGCGTTACACCGTTACGCGCACGTAATTTCCGAGTGAGCGCTCGAGCTCGCTGAGATCACACACTCGGGAACGTGTAACGCGAGGGTCGGATCGGATGACGGTACGAGAGACAGCGACCGCCACTCGTCACATCCCATAAGCCGAAGGAGGCTTCCATCCATGAAAGCTCTCATTAGCTCCGACAAGGTTCCCGCTCCCCCCGGGCCGTATTCGCCGGGGCTAACGGTGGGCGACTGGATCTTCCTGTCCGGTCAGGGCGGCTTCGATCCGAACACAGGCAAGGTGGTTAGCGACGATCTGGCTGAGCAGACCGAGCAGACCTTCGACAACATCGAGACCGTGCTCGAGGCTGCCGGAGCATCGCTCGACGACGTCATCTCGTGCCTTGTTCATCTCGTTGACTTGGCTGACTTCCCCGCGTTCAACGCCGTCTACGAGCAGAAGTTCACCGGAGTGAAGCCGGTACGGACGACGGTGCGTGCGGACCTCGTCGCCGGCATGCTCGTCGAGATCACTGTGGTCGCTCGATCCTCCTAAGATGGCATGCGTCTTCGGCTTCAGATCTCAACCTGGAGAGTGTCGTTCTCGACGCGCGCAGCGTAGCTTCGCACTGGCTCCTGAGCCGGTCCTCGCAACACGCTGCCGGTCGTGACGTCGAACTGACTGCCGTGGCAGGGACACGTCGCGACCGTCCCGTCGAGATCACCCTCCGCAAGCGAGCACCCGAGATGCGTGCACGTATCGCCAAACGCGTACAGCGTTCCGCCCACATTTGCGACCGCGACGCGCACTCCGCCGACATCGAACGCCGCCAGCTCGCTCTCAGCGACCGCAGCTGCGTCTGTCACCTTCACGAACTCACCCATCCTCTTGCTCCTCTCTCTGCACGCGATCCGCTGCTTTCACCCATGACCCCACATCAGCATCGCGTCAATGCGATGCCGATTGGGGGTTTGCCGTCCTTCCAAGGGACGCCTTGAGGCATCCTCAAGCCGGCAAGGAACCCACTCAGGCCATTGACGGCAGTTGTCACTTCAACCGGTATCGCTGAACCATTGCCCACCGAACGTGCATTAAGCGTCGAAGCGGGGCAACGCGAGAAGGTCGTCTCCCCATTTGCCGTGCGCCCATGAGCGGACGTAGGGAGGTTGCGCGTCGACCACTCGGACAAGTGCCGTCCGTTCGAATGCATCATCGCTGACATACACAAGAGTCTCTGCTCGGATCATGTCAACCACCTCGGCAATCGTGTGTTGACCTTGCTGTTGCGACTTTGGGTCGCGCCAGCGAACGGCGCGAATACTTTCGTGGTTGTCGTGCCCCGAGCTATCGAACTGAACGGCGGTGATCCATATCACGCTCGACATTCACCTCCGGGAGCCACGGACTAGAGCAGCGCGGGCGTGTCGGGCGCAGGACTCGCGGGCCTGCACCCAACACACTTCCGCGCTCGCTCAGCGAGGGACGAACCACGCGGCTCGAGGGGAGCGGCCGCGTTCCCCCGCTGGCTCCAAGGCCGCTAGCTTGACAAGCTCGTACACTGGCCCTGGTTCTTGAACAGGGTGCCGTAGTTCATCCAGCCTCCGTTCTTGCAATCGACCTTGCCGATGGAGACGCTGTCGACTCGGAAGAACGCGCCGGTCCCGGTGCTCGTGTCCGACCAGAGCGCCTTGTTCTCGAATTCGATCGCGTGGCTTCCGGGAGCGACGAAGAAGACACCGTGGCTGAACCCCGGGTCGGCGAGTGCTGCGTCCGCGCGTGCGAGCGCCGGGAAGAAGAGTTCGAACGGACACGCAGGAAACTCTGACGCCACCTCGCTCGTGTCACCGAGCAGAACATCCTTGTCGTAGACGCGGAACTCGTCGCCGCGACAGAAGGCGTCGGTCACGGTGACTTTGGCGACAGTGGAGCTCGTGAAGACCCACGGCCCCGCGATTGATGCACCGTCGAGTCCGCCGCCGGTGATGAACGACTGCCAACCGGAGTCGACGGTGATCTTCGTCGTCGCGTTCGCGGCTCCCGCAGCTGCAAACGCGACGAGAACTGCCGCCCCGAGCGTCGCAATCAGCCTCCACTTCAACGTCGTACCTCTTGCATGCTTCACGGCATAGCTCCTCTCCCCCGTTGGGGGTCTTTGGATCTGACTGAGGGGCGAAGCGTCGTCAATCGCGCAGCCCGCGGCGATAGGCGAACGGCCCCATTCCGCAGTGGATCAGCCCCCATTTCCCGTCACCGACGAGGAAGCACGCCTGGATGTCGACAGCGATTCCCGCGCCGGCTCGACGATGCTGCGCGCCCTTGCACAGCTGAAGCCGCGCCGGCGAAGCGTCCACGCTGTGACATCGAACCGAAACGCAGAGCTGGAGTCGAGAACCTCCTCGGCGCTCTGCGGTGCGCCTCGGCGCTCGCGAGTTGCGCCGGCGGGCCGAGCTAGTTCGGCTTGCCGGTCATCGCCCACACCGCGACGACATAGCCGACGGCGAGTACGAGCGAGATGACCATGGTCGACCTGAGCAGAATGGTGCTGCCTCCCTTGCCGTTGCGCAAGCGGGACACGCCGATCCCACCGAGTACGAGCGCGACTAGGAAGAGAAGTCCTCCCCAGTCGGCGACGATGAATCCGATGTCGAGCCAGCTCGGCCGGTCGATCTGCGACGGCAGCTTGTTCCAGCTCTGGAGACGGTAGAGCCACTCGCCGGCGAGGCGCAGCAGGATCAGGCCGGGCAGCCCGACGAGGAGAAGCGAGAAGTAGCCGAGCCGGAGCAACCGGGCCTCGCCGCGGGAGAGGAGAATCGAGGTGGCGCACGCGAGCAGGGCGCCGAAGACGACCGTCGCGCCGACGAGATGCAACAGGAGCGCGAAGCTCTGGTTGTCGGGGCGGATTGCGGCGAGCATCTCAGGCACCCGGCTTCCAGATCATGTCGACGACGATCAGGACGACGGCGAGCGACGCCACGCTGCGCAGCGCGAGCCCGGTCGCCGTTCGGTTCAGCGCGGTGAGCTCGGGGCTCGCGCCGGTCTGGGCGGCAGCGACAAGCGCCTTGGCTTTGCGCGCGGGCTTCTCGTACTCGACGAAAGAGCGCAGCAGCGCAGCCGTGGCGACGGCCCAGAGAACGATCGCCGCGATCACCCAGCCGTCCCACGGATGGAAGTCGATCCGCAAAATGGAAAGCCAAATCCCGAGCACGATCACGCCGCCAAGACCGACGATGGTCGCACCCGTCGCGACAAGAGCCACCCTGTGCAGGCTGAGCGTCGTGGCCGGAGTGTCAGCAGTGCGCATCGAGACGACAACGATCCAGGACATCACGAGCGAGCCCACGAGCGTCGCGGCGAAGAGCAGATGAATCGAGAAGATCCAGTCTTCGAAGGTCATGCCTTCATGAGCTTCACTTTCGCCCGACCGTCTCGCCATGGGGTCGCAGCACCATCTCGAGCTTGTCGAGCCAGTATGTACGCGGGTCGAGCCCGCTTCTTGGCTTCGGGCGCGTCGTCGCTCCCGGCACCGGAGCTGCCGGTCCCCAAGCGGCCTCTCGCTCCATGACCACGAGAGATCGCGCGCACAAAGCCGTCCGGATGAAATGCCGATGCCATGAGCATTTGCTCACAGCATCGGCCCTGCAGACAGTGACGTTCAGGCCTTGGGTGCGATCTGTTCGACGACGTACTTGGCGACCGCGTCGATCTCCTTGTCCGACAGGACACCTGAGAACGGGGGCATCGCGCCGCCACCGTGCCGGACCTGGTTCTTCACCTGATCCAGATGCCCGGCAACGGGCGACTTCTGCAGATTCGGCCCGACGTGCCCGCCTGCGCCCATCGGCCCGTGGCACGACTCGCAGTTGTTGCTGAAGATCTGAGCCCCGCTCGCCGTGGCGCCACCGCCCGTCGTGGCAGTGGTCGCGGCGGTCGTAGTCGGCGCGACCGTTGCATTGTCACCCCCGCCGCCGCAGCCGCTTGCGACGCCTACGAGGATCAGAGCCGCGACCATCAGCACGACTGCTCTCACCTCAATCGCCCGCGGTCGGCGCCGGGCCGAGCTTGCCGTCGAGGCCGAAGAGCCAGACGCTGTCACCATGTGTCGTTCCGCCGAGAGCGCTGCCCGCCGAGACGAGCATGACGTACTGCTGGCCCTTGTGCTCGAACACGGTTGCGGTCGCATTGGCGCCGGCTCCTGTCTGGAACTCCCAGAGCTGTGCGCCGTCACGAGCGTCGTAGGCGATCAGCCGCCCGTCGTTGTGGCCCACGAACACGAGTCCACCTGCGGTGGTCACCGAGCCGCTGTAGCAGCTGTGGTCCCACTGCTTCTGCCACGCGATCGTGTTTGTCCGCATGTCCATTGCCGTAAACGTGCCGCGCACGATGTTGCCATCGGGCGCGTTGAACGCGCTGCCGAGGAAGTCGTTGCCCTTGCGAATGTCAGTCGGGTCGTACTCCACCTCGCTGCTCGTGAAGATCGAAATCGCGTCGGCCGAGCAGACGTACAAGTATCCAGTGTCGGGGTTGTAGCTCGACGGCGGCCAGTTCGTTCCGCCGATCGTGCTCGGCCTCGAGATGACACCTGTCTGCCCCCAGAAGGGAGTGAAGATCTTGCCCTCGTTGACGTGGGTCCATTTCGGCGTGGCGAGCTTGTCCTCGCCGCCGGCCGCCTTCGCCGCGGCCGCGCGGGCCTTGGCCAGCCTGGCAGCTTCCTCCGCCGTGACGGACTGGGGTGTGAACGCATCACCCACTGGGTACGGCTGGGTCTCCGCCGTGTGCTGGCGCGCCTCCTGCGGAACGGCCTTGTCTTCAATTCCGACGAGCGGCTCGCCGTTCGTCCGGTCGAGGATGTAGACCCATCCCGTCTTGCTCGCCTCTGCGAGAGCATGACGCAACTGACCGTCGACCTTCACGTCGAAGAGCACCACCGGCGAGGGAGAGTCGAGGTCCCAGATGTCGTGGCGGACCTGCTGGAAATGCCACCGGTACTCGCCCGTCTTCGCATCGAGGGCGACGATCGAGTTCGCGAACAGGTTGTCGCCCTTGCGGGAGCTGCCGTCGAAGTCGGGTGACGTGTTGCCGGTTGAGAAATAGAGGAGCCCGAGCTTGGGATCGACGCCAGGCGTCTGCCAGACAGGAGCGCCGCCGTGCTTCCACGCGTCGTTGTCCTGCGGCCAGGTGTCGTGGCCGACCTCACCAGGGCCGGGGATCGTATAGAAGCGCCAGACGAGCTTGCCGGTCCCCGCGTCGTAGGCCGTCACACTCCCCCGCACTCCGAACTCGCCGCCGGAGATCCCGGTAACGACCAGGCCGTCGTAGTAGAGGGGGGCACTCGTGATCGTTGCTCCCTTTCTCCAGTCCCCGACGGCCACGGACCAGACCTCTTTGCCGGAATCCGCGTCGAGCGCGACGAGATTCCCGTCGAGCTTGCCGAGATAGACCCGATCGTCGCCGATCGCGACACCGCGGCTCGTCCAACCGCAGCAAACGGTGTTGATGCTCTGGTCGAGATTGCCTTGGTACTTCCAGATCGTCTTGCCGGTCTCGACATCGAGCGCGAAAACGTCGCTGGCGCCCGTCGACAGATAGGCGATGCCCTTGTGGACGAGAGGCTGTGTTTCCCCGGAGTATTTGAAGGCCGTCGCGGAGTTCAGATGGCTGCGCCAGACGCCCTTGAGGTCGGCGACATTCGAACGATTGACCTGGTCGAGCGGCGAGAAGCGCTGATTGAAGACTGTGCCGCCGTTCGTTATCCAGTCCTCCTGCGGGAGCGCCGTGAGCTCGTCGGCCGTGAACGCCGGGACGCTCTTGGTGCTGCCACCGCACGCGGCGAGTGTCAGCGCAGCCGCGGCGAGGGTCATCACGACGCCGACGACGGAACGACGATGTCCGCGCCGCAAACGACCCAACCGGGACGGCCAACTCGATCTCATTCGGGACTCCTTCGTGGACGGAGGACGCACGATGCGCTCCTGTTCGGAGACTCGCGAGAGCCCGATCGTCTCGCCATAGGGTCGCCGCACCATCTCGCGCCGATCGCGGCTGCATGTCCGGCTTGTGAGCTACTACAGCGTGCCGGTCGGGCCGACGGGTTCATCGGTCGCCTGCCCATAGCGTGCGACGAGCTCCGGGTCGAGCCGCTTTAGGTCCGCCGGCGGCAGGCGGCGCAGGAGCTGCCAGGCGAGCTCGAGCGTCTCCTCGATGCTCCGGCGCTGACCGCCCTGGTGGACGAACGCGTGCTCGAAGTCGTGCGCGAAGACGAGGTAGCTTCGGTCTCGCTCGGAGAGCGCCGCTTCGCCGATGATCGAGACGAGCCGCCGCAGGTCGCGCCCGCGCGCCAGCGCCGCGTAGAGCTGGTCGGCGACGGCGCGATGATCCTCCCGCGTCTTGCCTTTGCCGATGCCCGCGTTCATGAGCCGGCTGAGGGACGGCAGGACGTCGATCGGCGGGTTGACACCACGCCGCTCGAGCTCACGTGAGAGCACGATCTGTCCCTCAGTGATGTAGCCCGTCAGGTCGGGGATCGGGTGGGTGATGTCGTCGTCGGGCATCGACAGGATCATCAGCTGCGTGACCGAGCCGGGCAGACCGCGGATGCGGCCCGCGCGCTCGAAGAGCGACGCGAGGTCCGTGTACATGTAACCCGGGTAGCCGCGCCGGCCCGGAATCTCCTCGCGTGCCGCCGAGAGCTCGCGCAACGCTTCGCAGTAGCTCGTGACGTCGGTGAGGATGACGAGCACGTGGAGTCCCTGCTCGAACGCGAGATGCTCGGCGACCGTCAACGCCGCACGCGGGGTGAGCAACCGTTCGACCGCGGGATCCTCTGCGACGTTGAGGAAGAGCACCGTGCGCTCGAGCGCCGCGCTCTCGGCGAAGCGTGCGCGGAAGAACCCGGCCTCACGTTGCGTCACACCCATCGCGGCAAAGACGACCACGAAGTGGTCCGCGGCATCGCTTCCCGGCACGGTCGCCTGCGCCGCGATCTGCGCGGCGAGCTCGGCGGCGGGCAGGCCGAAGCCGGAGAAGATCGGCAGCTTCTGGCCGCGCACCAGCGTGTTCAGGCCGTCGATCGCCGAGATGCCGGTCTCGATGAACTCGTTCGGGTGGTCGCGGGCGACCGGGTTGATCGGCGACCCGTTGACGTCGCGGTAGGCGTCGGGCTGCACCGGCGGCCCGCCGTCGATGGGACGGCCGGAGCCGTCGAGGATGCGGCCGATGAGATCGCGCCCGACGGCGGTCCGTGCGACCTCGCCGCGCGCGCGGACGGTCGTGTCGGGGAGGTTCAGGCCGGCGGTGCCTGCCAGCACCTGGACGACGATCCGATCCCCTTCGATCGCGAGCACCTGGCCGCGCCGGATCGCTCCGTCCGGGGCGACGACGTCGACGAGCTCGTTGTAGCCGACGCCCTCGGCCTGCGCAAAGAGCAGCGGCCCCGCTGCATAGGACACCGTCCGGTGCTCGACCGTGAGCAGGCTCTCTCTTTCGGCGCTCATAGGCCCTCCAGCTCGGTGCGAATTCGGTCGATCAGACCGTCAGCCAACGTGGTCGCTTCGCCTTCCGGCCACGAGCGCATACGTGCGACGTCGCGCAGGGCGCCAGCGTCGGCAAGCGAGTCGATCGCGACACCGCGACCGATTGCGCCATCCATCGCTTCATGCGCGGCGCGAATCACGCGCAGCATCGTGTACTGCTTGTCGAGCGCGCAGTACGCATCCACATCGTCGAATGCCGACTGCTGCAGAAAGTCCTCGCGCAGGAGCGCGCCGCTCTCGAGCACGACACGTTCGGCGGGAGCGAGCGAGTCGGTGCCGAGCAGCTGCACGATCTCGAGCAGCGAGCTCTCACGCTGCAGCAGGTCGAGCGCCCAGGCTCGCTGCGCGCTCCAACCAGAGTCGATCTCACGGTCGAACCAGGCATCGAGCTCATAGAGCGTGTAGCTGCGGTTCCAGTTGATCGACGGGAAGTGCCGCTGGCGCGCGAGCGTCGTGTCGAGCCCCCAGAACGTCCCGGCGAGGCGCAGGCTGTGCTGCGTGATCGGCTCGGAGAAATCGCCGCCCGCCGGGGAGACGGCGCCGACGATCGAGATGGAGCCCGAGCGCTCGTCGCTGCCGAGGCAGACAACGGCGCCCGCGCGCTCGTAGAACTCGGCGAGCCGCGTCGCCAGGTAGGCCGGATAGCCCTCCTCTGCCGGCATCTCCTCGAGCCGGCTCGACACCTCGCGCAGCGCTTCCCCCCAGCGGCTCGTGCTGTCGGCCATCAACGCGACGTGGTAGCCCTGGTCGCGGAAGTACTCGGCGATCGTGATCCCCGTGTAGATGCTCGCCTCCCGTGCCGCGACCGGCATGTTGCTCGTGTTCGCGACGAGAATCGTCCGCTCCATGAGCGACGCGCCAGTGCCTGGGTCCGTGAGCTGCGGAAACTCGTCGAGCACCTCCGTCAGCTCGTTGCCGCGCTCGCCGCACGCGACGTAGACGATCACGTCGGCTTGCCCCCACTTGGCGAGCGACTGCTCGAGCACCGTCTTGCCGGTGCCGAAGCCGCCCGGGATCGTCGCCGTGCCGCCGCGCGCAAGCGGGAAGAGGGTGTCGATCGCCCGCTGACCGCTGACGAACGGCGTGTCGAGGCCGAGCCTGCCGAAGACCGGCCGCGGCTGCCGCACCGGCCAGCGCGAAAGCATCGGCAGCGGGTTGCCGTCGATCCAGACGACCGGCTCGTCGATGGGCGACGCGCCGCCGCGAACCTCGGTGACGGTGCCGGAGATGCCGGGCGGAACGAGAATCCGGTGCGTGAACTGCGCGGTCTCTTGCACGGTGCCGAGCACGTCTCCGGCGACGACCGTCTCGCCGACGGCGATGACGGGCTTGAACTTCCAGCGCCGCCCGCGGTCGAGCGCAGGTGCAGACAGCCCCCGGTGGATCATCGGCCGGCCCCAGGCGTTCTCGCCCACGCGTGCGAGCACGGTCAGGGGACGCTGCGTGCCGTCGAAGATCGAGCCGAGCAACCCGGGGCCGAGCTCGACCTGGAGTGGCTCGCGCGTGTCGACCACCGGCTCGCCGGCTGCAAGCCCGGACGTGTCTTCGTATACCTGGATCACTGCGTCGGGGCCGTCGAGCCGGATCACCTCGCCCGCCAGCCGGGCATGCCCGACCTCGACGACGTTGTAGAGGCGCGCCGCAGGCAGCCCCTTCGCGACGACGACAGGTCCGGCGACGCCGTGGATCCGGCCGTCCTCGGCCACCGGCCGGCTCACGCCGCGTCGCCTTCCCGGTCGAACGTGATCTGGTAGCCGACGGCCTCCCAGAGGATGCGCAGGTGCTGCGCGCGCCGTTCGGCTTCGACCGATGCGCCTTCGCCGCCGGGAAGCGCGACGACGAGCGGAGAGGCGAGCGAGTCGATCCTGCGCCGGAGCACGTCGGGGAGCGCGTTGAAGAAGGGCTCGTGCACTGCGATCACGTCTCCATCCGCCTCACCGGGCCGATCGAGGAGCTCGTGCAGCCGCTCCGCCGCCTCGGCAGCCGAGCCGAGCGGCCGCGCCTCGACACCGGCGAGCCGGTAACCCGGTTCGAGCTCGGGGGTTGTCAGGACGATCAGGCGTCCCATCGCCCGCCCCACGGCACGATGAGCTGTGCGCGCAGCGTCGCTGCCGGCAGACCGCCGGCCGCGCCTTCGCCGAGCAGCCGCAGGTTCCGAATCTCGTTCTCCGTCGCGACCGTGAAGGCGATCGGAACGTCGAAGGCGAGCGGGTCGCCGCGAAGGAAGAGACCGACGGCCCAGCGGACGCGACGTACTTCGAGCTCGCGCTGCAACGTCGGCAAGTCGCCGCCGGACGCGATGCGCTGCAACGGCGCACGCCAGTCCTCGCGCCGTGCCGCGTCGACCAGCTTTGCGACCGCTTCGGCCCGCGTCGGCTGCCGCAGCGCGTTCTCGAGCGCGTCCGCAGCGATTCTGCCGCCGGCCAGGAACCGGCCCGCGCTCGGTGGCGGAGGGAGATCGGTGAGCTCGTCGAGTTGCAGCGCGAAGCGCAGGCGCAGCACGACGAGCACGTTGACCGCGTCGTGCTCGCGCGCGACGAGCTCGCGCAGAGAGTCGGCGCCCGGCCCCGCCGCTCGCATTGCCTCCACGAGACGCTGCGCGTGATGCGCCGCCAGGGTGTGCTCGAGCGCGGCGAGATCCTCGGTGCGCTCGTACTCCGGCCATGCGCCGGCCACCGCTCGAGCCATGTCGGGATCCGGCAGTCGCCACGAGACGAGCAGGTCGACGGCCCGCGCGAGCTCCTGCTGGCGCGCGATCTCCTCTCCCGCAGCTCCGCCGAGGGCGCCGAGCGGAACGATGTTCGCGAGCACCCGCTCGGCGGGCTCTCCGCGGACCCGCCCGCGTAGGAGCACGAGCAGGTTGTGCAAGTCGAAGCGGGAGAGAAGCAGGTCGAGCAGCTCGAGACTCCGCCCCTCGTAGAAGGCGCGGAGCTCGCCAAGCTCGCGCGCCAGGTGCCGGCTCAGCGCCAGATGCAGCGCGCGCTTACCGCTGCTGACGGCGAGCGCGGCTTCGATCTCGGAGCGGTAGGCCGTCGCCGCAAGGGCCTCGAGGATCGCGTCGACGTCGCGGCCGAGGAGTGCCTCGTACTCCCCCGCTCCGAGCAGCTCGCCCTTGCGCGCACGCAGCCGCGTGTTGCCGTACGCGAAGTCCGCCGCTGACGTCAGCTGGATCACGGCGCCTCGAGAGGCTGCGCCTGGCCGAAGAGAATTCTCAGCGCAGGCTCGGCATTCGCAAGTCGTTCCTCGACGGTGTTGCGAACCGTTCGATCCGTGCCCCGTGTCAGCTCCACTCCGCCCGCCGCCTGCAGCGTCCCGTCGAGCTTCAACTCGACGCCGAGCTCGGCGAGCAGCTCCGATGCCAACCGCTCGTCGCGCGGGTCGACTCGCACGACAGTTGCAGCGGGGAGCGCGGACAGGCTCTCGCGCAACAGTGCTCGCAACACCGAGGGGTAGCTCGCACTCGCGCGAAGCGACTCGAGACGGAGGCGTACCTGGGCGAGAAGCTCGCGGAAGACTTCCTCGCGCGCTTCACGCACCGTTGCGGCGGCCGCGAGCCGGGCCTGCGCCCGCCGCCGCTCAGCCTCCAAGCGAAGCTCGGCCTCGGCCGCTCGAAGCGCGCCCTCGTACAGCGTGCGCGCCGCGGCCTCCGCTGCAGCGCGGATGCGTGCCGTCTCGGCGCGCGTCTCCGCGTCGAGCTGCGCCTCTTCGGCGGCCGCCTCCGCCTTCAGTCCCGCCAGGAGCTCCGACAGCGCCATCGAGGACGCTCAGAGGAGGACGATGATCATCGCGGCGACCGCGAATCCGAGGATCACGAGCGTCTCGGGGATCGCCACCATCAGGATCGCGCGGCCGGTCAGCTCGGGCTTCTCGGCGATTGCGGCCATCGCAGCCGCGCCGATGCGCGCCTGCGCGAACCCCGTTCCGATCGCGCCGAGCCCGACTGCGAGGCCCGCGCCCAGTGCCATCAGTCCTTCTTTCATCTCGATCCTCCTTCTTCGTGTGTTTGCGCCCGCTACGACGCTGCGCGCCCGCCGAACGGCCGGAACGGTTGTCCGCCGCCCTCGTAGAACTTGCTGAAGAACTCGACGTAGTGGAGGCGGAGCGCCTGGATCATCGGGCTGAACGAAGCGAGCGCGAGATTCAGCACGTGGAAGAACAGCCCGATGAAAACACCGAGCCAGATCGGGCCCAGAACCGACAGCTCGTTCGCCACCATCGCGAGGTACGTCGAGGCCAGGCCGACGGCGGCCAGACGGAGGTACGACAGGACGTTGCCGAGCGTGCCGACGAACTCGAGCGGTCCCATGACGAGCCCGAGTGCGCCGCGACCCGCGACGAGAAGCACGACGCCCACTGCCACGACGGCCGCCGCGCCGAACGACGCGGGCATCCCGCCGGGCACGCGGTCCACGACGACACCCGCAAGGACAAGCACCCCGCCGAGCGCGAGCACCGAGCCGACGCGGTTGACGAGCTCCACCCGCCGTCGCGCGCTCGCCGACTCCCACACGCCGAGCAACTGCCCGAGAACGACGTGAACGACCCCGAGCGCAAGCGCGAACAGGAGCAGCGGCTCCACCGCGTCCGCACCGCCGCGGTAGAACCACAACGCGGGGAGCCCGAGCTTGTGGCCGACGTCGCCGAGCGCCTCGCCGAACAGAAGGCCGAAGACGATCGCCCACAGCGCGCCTGCAACGAACACTCGAGTGAGATCGCGAACAGCCGCCGAGCCGGCGGCGAAGCGCCGCCGCACGAGGAGCGAAATGACGAGGAGCAGCGTCCCGTAGACGACGTCACCCACCATCACGCCGACCATCAGGGGCAGGAACAGCGCCATCAGGACCGTCGGGTCGAGCGTCCCGGAGCGCGGCAGATCGAGAAAGCGCACGAGGAACTCGAATGGCCGAGCAAGCGTTCGGTTCTGCATCAGCACCGGCGCCTCGGCCCTGGACGACATTGAGAGCTCGTCGAGCACGAGCTCGCCGCCGGTGGCGCGTTCGAGGTCGAGGCGCAGCTCGGGCACACGTTCGCGCGGCGTCCAGCCGGCGATGACGAACGCGCGACCCGTCGCGCCTGCCTGCGTCACGGCTTCGAGCTGTTCGATGTCGGCCAGGAGTCGATCGCGTGCCGCCCTCCACGCCGGCGCCCGCGGCGCAAGCAACTCGCGTAGCTCCGCCTGCGCGCGGGCGAGCTCTGCCGGAATCTCCCGCAGGCGGCTCTCCATTGCCGCGACGGCGCCCTTGAAGGAGAGACTCTCGTAGCGAGGCGGCAACGGAACGGGACGGACACGTTCGCGGCCGAGCACGGCTTGCACGCTCTCGTCCGCGCTCCGCGGAGTCACGATCACACAGCCGATCGCGTCGGAGTCGACGCGCGCCGCCACGAGCACGAAGCGGTCGCCGAGCTCCGTCCGCAAAGCGTCGCGCAAAACGTCGACGACCGTCTCGTCCCCGGTGTTGAGGACGATCGCAACCGCCTCGAGCTGCAAAGCTCGGATCTCCCGCTCGTCGAGCGCCGCGAGCTCGGGGACGAGCGGCAGCAGCCGTCGCAGAGGCTCGATGTAGCGCGGCAGAACGGACAGCTCGGTGCGAAGCTCCTCGATCCGCGCGGCCAGCGGCTCGACGAGCGGCATGAGCAACGCCAGCTCGCTGCCGACCTCATCCGACGACGCCGCCTCGACTGCACGCGCGGTCGCGTCGGTGCCGCCGGCGAGCAGCAGCAGACCCTCGAGCTGAGCGAGCAGCAGGCGCAGCCCCTGGCCGCGCTCGGCGCGCTCCTCCTCGCCGGGGAAGGGCGCGAGGTCGAGACCGTCCTGCTCATGGGCGTTGACGAGCTCGAGCATTCCGAGCCGGTGGAGACGATCGAGGACGGGCTCTACGTCATGTTTGCGGCCGACGATCTGCACTTTCGTCATTGCGACGAGCACGGCTCATCCCTCGCTCTCGCGTGCCGGCAGGAGGAGCTCCAGAGCGGACTCGACCAACGCGGTGCGGGACGCTCGCGCGTCTGCACGCACACGGGCCGCACGCTCTTCTCCCCCGCGGTGGATCTCGGCCGCATCGTCCTCTGCCGCGGCCAGTACGACCCGCCGTCGCTCGGCCACTGCGGCGTCGGCGTCGGACTGCGCGACGGCGAGCACGCGCGACGCTTCGCCGCGAGCCTCTTCGAGGCGCGCTTCCGACGCTTCACGCGCGGCCGACCTCGCTTCGAGCGCGCCCTCCAGTTGACGGACCGAGCCGAGCGTTCCGGCGGCCGGTGGTTGCTGCTCCTCGCTCATTGCCCGACCGCCTCACGGTGCCGGTCACGGCGCCCCGCGCCCCGCGCCCGCCTGAGCCGGATGCGATCCTCGAGCTCGCGCTCAGCGAGCACCATTGCGATCCCAGCGCGCTCGCGCTCGAGCCGCGGCACGACGACGTGCTCCAGCGCGTTGACGCGCCGCGTCGTCTGCGAGATCTCGCCCGCGAGGCGCCGCAGGCTGAGCTCGGCCGCCGCCACGTCGAGCACGAGATCGAGCAGCCTCTCGAAGGAGGCCGCAGCGACGTCGATGCGCGGAGTGGTCGCGACGAGCCCGTACCCACGACGCGTGCGCGCGCGGGAAACCGCATCGTGCTCAAGCTCGATGACGGGAACACCGGCAACGATCCGGAGCGACAGACGCGTGGCGATGTCACCCGACGCCGCGATCGCAGCCGAGCCGACCGCCTCCGGGCCGTCGAACGCGACCGCGCGACTCAAGGCGGCGGCGCTCTCCGCCGCCCGCCGTCCCAGCGTCTCGACGGCCTCGAGGACACCGGTACTGAGGTGCCCGAACTCGACGACGAGCGCGGCCCGCTTCTCCTTCAGCAGGTCTCGGCCCTGGGTCGCGAGCCCGATCTGCAGACGCCGCGCGATCAGCTCGCTGCGGGTCGCGCTCAACTGCTCCACGGTCTAGCCGGCCATTCCGCTTGCCTCGTGCTTCATGACCCAAGCTTCAGGCCCGCGGCCGGAAGATGGCATCGGGGATCCCGTCCATCTTCGGCGCGTGCACACCCCAGCCCGCGAGCGGGCGGCGCCCATGGGTCGACACCACGCAAGCGCTGTGACAGATTCAGATCCAGCTGCCGTGCCCATGGATACCGACCGAGTAACCCGCCTTCGAGAGCTTGCCGCGGCGAGTGTCGCGGTCGGCTCCGAGGCCTCGCTCGGGGACGTTTTGCAGAAGACGGCCGAGGTCGCCGCGAGGCTTGTCGGTGCGCGCTATGCCGCGCTCGGGGTCCTCGACCGCACCGGTGCACACCTGGAGCGCCTCGTCACGACCGGGATCGACGAGGCGACGAGAGCGCGGATCGGCGAGCTACCGAGCGACCATGGGGTTCTCCGGATTCTGCTCCGTGAGGCGCGCCCGATACGCGTTGCGGACGTGTCGAAGGAGCAGCACTTCTTCGGCTTTCCCGCGGGGCACCCGCAGATGCGGAGCTTTCTCGGTGTGCCGATCTTCGTGCGCGGAGTCGTCTACGGGGATCTCTACCTGGCTGAGAAGGACGGCGGCGAGTTCACCGAGGCAGACGAGGAGATCGTGACTCTGCTTGCGGCCCAGACCGGCATCACGATCGAGAAGGTGCAGATCCACGAGGGTGCAACGCACTGGATCCGGCAGCTCGAGGTTCTGGACGAGCTCACACGCAGCGTCCTCGAGGAGCGGGATCTTTCCCGCCTGCTCGAGCTCGTCGCCCGCCGCCTCCGCGAGCTGGTCGGTGCCCGCGCAGTGCTCATCTCGCTTCCCGCTTCCTCGGGAGCGCTCCGCGTCGTCGTCGCCGACGGCGAGGACCTCGCGGATGTGGTCGGTTACACCATGCCGTCCGAGTCGAAGCACGCGCGGGTTCTCGGACGCGGGAAGAGCGAGCGCGTCGACTCGCTGCTCACGGATCCCGAGGTCGACCAGGTCCTCGCAGGCCGCGTAGGCGGCGTGACGGCGCTCCTGATCCCACTCGTTTTCGACGAGCGCGCGATCGGGATCGTCTCCGCCTTCAACAGGAACGGGCCCGATCCCCGCTTCACCGACGACGACGTTCGCCTCGCCGAGGCATTCGGTACCCGCGCCGCCCTTGCCGTTCATCTCTCGCAACGCGTCGCGCGCGAAACGGTGGACGCGATCCTCGAAGCCCAGGAGGCCGAGCGAAGCCGGATCGCGCGAGAGCTCCACGACGAGACGGGCTCCGCACTCACAGCGGTCCTGCTCGGCCTCGCGGCGATCGACGGGGCGCCAACGCTCCCCGAAGCACGTCAAGCGTCGGCGGCCCTGCGGAAGAACGCGAGCAGCGCGCTCGAGAACGTCGGCCGGCTGGCGTTCGCACTTCGTCCGCCGGCGCTCGACGAGTTCGGTCTCGCGCCGGCACTCAAAGACCTGAGCAGTGCGCTGGAGGATCGAGGCGGGCCGAAGGTCGACCTCGAGATCGATCTCCCTGCCGGCACACGCTTGCCCGCGAAGCTCGAGACCGCCATCTTCCGGATCACGCAGGAGGCCTTGACGAACGTCGTCAAGCACGCCGAGGCGACGACGGTGCGCATTACGTTCGCTTGCGGAGAGCGATCTGTGGCTCTCGCGATCGAGGACGACGGGCGCGGGTTCTCGCAGACGCAAGGAGCCGGCGGCGGGTTCGGGCTCGTCGGCATGCGCGAGCGTGTCGCATCCGTCAACGGCGCGCTCGACATCGATTCGACGCGCGGCGCGGGCACGCGGCTCGCGGTCGAGATCCCGCTCCCCTGACGACCCGTCAGGTCGCCGGCACGCGCAGCTTGCGCTTGTCGGCGATGCCTTCGAGGAGCTCGCTGAACGCGGCGTCGAACTTCTCGATGCCTTCGCGCTCGAGCGCGGCGACGACGTCGTCGTAGTCGACGCCGGCGGCATACAGCGTCCTGAAAACCTGCTGCGCGGCTTCGAGCTCGGTCTCGAGTCGTCGTTCGACACTGCCGTGATCTTGAAAGGCGGCGATCGTCTCCTCGGGCATCGTCGTGATCGTCTCCGGCCCGATCAGCTCGTCGACGTAGAGCGTGTCGCGATAGCTCGGATCCTTCGTCGAAGTCGACGCCCACAGGCAGCGTTGTTTGGTCGCATCGTGCGCCGCAAGTGCCTCCCAGCGGGGGCCGGAGAACAACTCCAGGTATTGCTGGTACGCAAGCTTGGCGTTCGCGATCGCCAGGCGGCCACGGAGATCGTCGCGTCCGCGGGCGGCGAGGCGGCGGTCGGTCTCGCTGTCCACGCGGGACACGAAGAAGCTCGCGACCGAATGGACTCGACCCGGGTCACCCCCGGCAGCGACGAGCCGCTCCAGTCCACGCAGGTAGGCCTCGGCGACCTGCCGGTGGCGGTCGAGCGAGAAGATCAACGTGACGTTGATCGAATAGCCGCGGGCGGTCATCTCCTCGATCGCGGGTACACCCGCGTCGGTGGCCGGGATCTTCACGAGCAGGTTCGGACGGGCGATCGTGTCGTGGAAGTGGGTCGCCTGGGCGATCGAGCCGTCGGTGTCCGCCGCGAGCGTCGGGTCGACCTCGATCGAGACGTACCCGTCGCGGCCTCCCGTTCGCTCCCAGACGGGCCGCAGCACATCGCAGGCTGCGGTGACGTCCCGCATCGCCAGCGCGTGAAAGACGCTCGTGACGTCGCCGTTGCTGTCTGCGATCTGGGCGTCGTATGCCGAGCCCCGCGACAGGGCTTTCCCGAAGATGCTCGGATTCGAGGTGACGCCGACGACGGCGTCCTCCGCGATCGCGCGCGCGAGGCCGCCCGACTCGATCAAGTCGCGGGAGAGGAAGTCGATCCAAACGCTCTGGCCGAGCGCCGAAAGCTGCTCGAGGCGGGTCATCAGGACCTCCCGCTGACGAGCTCGCGGGTGAGCGCGTCCATCGGCGCGCGCTCGGCGATCAGCTCTCTCACGAGCAACTCGAACTCGGTGCTCTGACCGACGCTCAGCGCACCGACGAGCGTGCCTTCTTCGCCGTAGCTGGCGAGGAAACCGGAGCCGAGCCCGCCGTCCGTGGTCAGTGCATCGAACCGGGTGACGTCGCCGAAGACCTTGATTGTCGTGCCGAAGACCTCGCAGAAGAACGATGAGACCGTGTCGTACCCGCCTCCCAGGCCGGCGAGGATCTTGCCGACCTCGCTGCCCTGGTAATCGGCGTTCGACCAGTGCTCGATTCGCCGGCGGCGTCGATAGAGAGGGTCGTAGAAGTTTGCTGCGTCGCCCGCGGCGTAGACGCCCGGCGCACCCGTTTCGAAGCGCTGATTGACGAGGATGCCGTTAGCGAGGGCAACGTGACTTCGGGCGAGGAAACCGACGTTGGGGACGACACCGACTCCGACGACCGCGATGTCGGCCTCGACGCACACCCCACTCGTTGTCTCGACGTACTCCAGATGTCCGTCACCGGCGAAGGTCGCGACCTCCTCCGCGAGCATGAGCTCGACGCCGTGCTCTCGGTAGAGCGACGCCAGCTCGTCGCTGAACTCGACCGAGGCGAACTGGTCGAACAAGCCGGTGCCGCGGTGGATCAACGTGACCTCGAGCCCGAGTCGCCGCAGTGACGCAGCAACTTCCATGCCGATGAAACCGCCGCCGACGACGACCGCGCGCTCGGCAGTGCGAGCCGCGTCGCGGATACGGTCGGAGTCCTCGAGGGTGCGCAGCGAGTGCACCTCGGGAAGGTCCGAGCCTGTCACGTCGAGCCGTCGCGGTGTCGAGCCCGGTGTCAGCAAAACCTTCTCGTACTGGAGACCGCCGGCATCGGTCGTGACGACGCGCGCGCCGAGGTCGAGGGCGGTCGCCCGCGTGCCAAGCAGGACTTCGACGCCGTGATCGGCGTAGAACGTGTCCGCCTCGGCGAACGGCGCGTCGACCTCACCGCGCAGGTAGCGCTTCGACAACGCCGGACGGTGATACGGGAGGACGCCCTCCGCGGTGAGCAACGCGACCTGCCCGCCGCCGCCACTCTGGCGGTAGGACTTGATCGCCCGTGCTGCCGCCAGCCCGCCGCCGACGACAACAAGCTCGAACTTCTGCATCGGTTCCTCCTCTGTCGGGGCGTCCGTTCCTCGGAACGTGTGTGTCGCGCCCGCTCGGATCCTTACGTCGCGGAGATCACGCGAGAGCGTCCGCCGCCGGCGAAGGCGAGGTAAGGAAGACGAGTTCGCCCGCACCAATGACCCATCGCGATCCACGGAGGAGCTGCGAAGCGCAGCGACGCCCGTCGCACAACCGAAAGGACGACCGAGATGCAGATCACACGGGCAGCACGCCCGATCCCAATCGCGGTGACCGCGACGGTCGCCTTCGCCGGCGCCCTCGCCGCCCTCGCCGTCTCGAACGGCATGGCCCAGGCTCACGGCAACCCGCCGCACCCGGCCATGGCGTCGATGACGATGCCCGCACACTCGCCCGCGGCGTTGTCGGCGAAGAGCGTTGCGCTCCACACCGACATGCGCAAGCTGTGGGAAGACCACGTGACCTGGACGCGGCTCGCGATCATCAGCCTCGAGACGGGCAGCCCGGACACCGACGCCACCGTCGCCCGGCTTCTCCGAAACCAGACAGACATCGGCAATGCGATCAAGCCGTACTACGGCAGCACCGCCGGCAACGAGCTGACCCGGCAGCTCCGGACGCACATCCTGATCGCCGCCGACGTGATCGCGGCCGCGAAGGCCGGCGACGAGGCGAAGCTCACCGACGCATTGGCACGCTGGAACAAGAACGCCGACCAGATCGCGAAGGTCCTGAACAGCGTCAACCCGCGCTACTGGCCACTCGCAACGATGAGAGCGGAGATGCGCATGCACCTCAAGCTCACGACGGAGGAAGCCGTCGCGCGGCTCCAGGGACACTGGCAGGCCGACGTCGCCGCCTACGACAAGGTGCACCGGCACATCCTTCACATGTCGGACATGCTGAGCGACGGGATCGTCAAGCAGTTCGCTTCGCGCTTCCACTAGCTCCGCGCGCGGTCCCGCAGGCTTCCCGCCCTCGAGCCTCCAGCGGGCGGGAAGCCGCGGCGTCGCTCCACCGTGCGCCCGTACGATCCGGGTGTCGCGTGGAGTCGTTCGCCCTCTTCTGCCATCTGCTCGGGGCATTTCTCCTCGTCGGTGGCATGGTGGTCACGGCCGTCGCGTTCGAGGCCGCACGGCGCGGACAGACGCCGCTGCAGATCGCGACCCTGCTCGGCCTGGCGCGGGTGGGCGCGTTGCTCGTCGTCGCGGGAACCGTGCTCGTAGCCGCCTTCGGGCTCTGGCTCGTCGACCTCGGCGAGGTCGGCTACACAACGGGCTGGGTCGATGCCGCCCTCGCGCTCTTCGCGGTCACCATCCTGCTCGGAGCCGTGGGCGGCCGGCGTCCGAAGCACGCTCGACGTCTCGCCGTCGCGGAGCGGGACGCTCAAGACGTGAGCCCGGAGCTGCGGCTGCTACTCGACGATCGTGCCGCGCGGACCCTGAACTATCTCGCAGCGCTCCTCGTCATCGCGATCGTCGCACTGATGGTGTTCAAGCCGGGCGCGGGATGAGACGTTCCGAGGTAAGAACCGGCAGTGCGACGGCACCAAAGAGGTATGCGCGCGGAAACGACACGGATTGCGCCCGTTGACGAGATCGAACGCTGGCGATGCGACCAGTTGTCCAGCTCAGGGTTCTCCCCCGCGCTCGCGTCAGCGATCGCATCGGATCCGCGCTACGACCTCCACCTGCTGATCGAGCTCGTCGAGCGCGGTTGCCGGCCCGATCTCGCCGCGCGAATTTTTGCGCCGCTCGACACGGAATCCGCAGCGTGAGCGTCCTCGACACGGCTACGGTTGGCGCCGTGGAGCCGTTGAGCCCGTCGATTGCAGCGCCGACGCCTCTGCCGCCGGCCCTCGACGCAGAGTCGCAGGAGTGGTTGCGCTCGCTTCGCACCGACGGTACGCGCGAAGAGTCCACAGCTCGCCTGCACGCGCTCCTTCTCCGCGCTGCGCGCTTCGAGGTCGCGCGCCGGCGACCCACGTTGCCGCACCTGCGCGGAAACGAGCTGGACGACATCGCCAATGAAGCTGCCGACGACGCGCTCATGAGCGTGCTGAGGCGCCTCGATGACTTTCGCGGCGCGAGCCGCTTCACCACGTGGGTCTACAAGTTCGCGCTGCTCGAAGCGTCGGTCAAGCTGCGAAAACGCTCCTGGCAAGGGCGTGAGATTCCGCTCGAGCCCGAGGGATGGAGCGTTCTCTCGAGCTCGCGCCTCGAGCCGGACGCCGAAGCCGAACAGAGCGAGCTCCTGGCCACGGTGCAGAACGCGATCGCCGAGGTGCTCACACCGCACCAGCGACGCGTCCTTGTCGCGCTCGCGCTGAACGGCGTTCCGATCGACGTTCTCGCCGAGCGCCTGAACACGAACCGCGGCGCGCTCTACAAGACCTTGCACGATGCCCGCCGAAAGCTCCGCAAGCACCTGGACGAGCGCGGCCTGGCGCTCGACGATTGGCTGGAGGACAGATGACGGAACGGCCCGATCCGCAGCAGGCGCTAGGACGGCTTCTCGGACCGGCGGAGCCGGAAGTCGGCTGCGACGCCTGCTTCGAGGAGCTCGATCGCTATGTCGAGCTCGAGCTTGCCGGCGAGGATGCCGACGCCGCGGTGCCCGGGCTGCGCGTCCATCTCGACGGCTGCCCCGCCTGCCGCGAGGAACACGCGAGCCTTTACGCGTTCATTGCCGGCGACCCGACTCGCTAGCAGGGCGCAAAACGGCGGCGGCTGCGACCGGTAGCCGCAGACGAGGCGAGCCCACGACCAACCGGGCGCCGCGGGCGGCGGCGAAATCTACGACGCCCGCGCGAGCCGGGCCCTCGATGATCTCCATGTCGACCTCGACACCGGCGTCGACGGCGAGCCGCGCGACACGGTCGAGCGCGTTCTGGGCGCGGCGTGTCTCCCGACTGAGGCGTCGCTGGTAGAACGGTGCGCCCCAGATGCTCGACGGGCCTCTACGCACGTAGACGAGGATCAAGGAGCACCCGCACATCCGCGCAAGCTCGATCGCCGCCTGGGCCGCTCGGCGGCTCGCCGCCGAGCGGCCCACCCCACACACGATCGTCCTCCTCGTCATCTGTCTCCTTTCCTACATCGCGTTCTCTCTTCGAAGAGGCTGCCTGCAGACAGCCGTGCGCGCCATCGGGCCGCGCGCCCATTTGCACGTCGCGACGACCGCACGCCGCCGAGCGCATGGAGTCCGTTCGAAGCGCGAATGGGTGCGGCGCCCGATAGCCGGCACCGTCGGAGGCCGCGAAGCTGCGAGAAAGCGATCGGAGGAGGCTCGATGGTTGGTTCCATCATCTGTGGCGTCGACGAGTCGGCGTCCGCACGGGGAGCCGCTCAGGTCGCACGCGACCTGAGCGGTAAGCTCGGACTCGGCCTCGTGTTCGTACGCGTCGTCGACGAAGGGTTGCCAGACGAGAAGTTCAACACGATTGCCGAGAGGCTCGAGCGCCTGACCGAAGCCGCAGGCGAGGTCGATGCCGGTGCGCGCTGGCTGGTCGAGGTCGGGCATCCGGCCGACCGTCTGGTCGCGGCCGCCGCGACTGCCGACGCGAGCATGATCGTCGTCGGCTCGCACGGGCCTCGTTCGTCGCTCCTCGGTAGCGTCTCGGCCGAGATCTCGAGGCGCGCGCCCTGTCCGGTCGTCGTCGTGCCCCCGGGCACCGAAGACCGGTTGAGGAGCGAGCGAGAACGTGCCGGCGCCGGCCGGAGCGTCCGCTCCGCTCCCGCAGTCGAGAACGACGGAGGCATCTTCCGTTTCGGCCCGGGCACCCAACGGGCGTAAGGTCGCGCGTATGAGCTACGACGCGTTGATGCGATGGGAATGGGAGGGCGGGAATCCGGCCTTCGTGAACGAGTGGGACGAGACGCCGCGTCCTGAGCCCGCGGGGAACGACGCGCTCACTCGGCCGCGGCCCACCACCGGGCGCCGGCGGGTGCAACACGTTGCGACCGCCTGGCCGACGCCGCCGGAAGGCCGTCACGGCGATGGCCGCGAGCGCTGAGCAGCGGCTCCTGTCGCGAGCGGTGCTGGTGGTGGCGGCTCTCGCCGCAGTCCTCGCCGCGGCGGCGCTTGCGATGGCGCTCGCGTTCGACCCGCCGTCACTGATGTGGATCGGTTTTGCCGTCCTGTCGCTCGTTGTCATCGCGCTCGGATTGGTAGCGACGCTGGCTGTCCCGAGCATGCGTGTGTCCCCGCCCGTGCCGGCCTTGGCCGGTGACCCGGCGCACCGGCTGCTCGTCGTCGCCGACGCGGTCTGCAGCCCGCCGGCCCTCGCTGACGCGATCGTCCGCCGGGGCCTGGACGACGTCGCCGTCCACCTCGTCGTGCCGATCCGCGTCTCCCATCTTCACTTCCTGACCGATGACGAGTTGCAGGAGCGGCGGCAAGCCGAAGGCAGCCTCGCACGTACGTTGCGGCTGTTGCACGCGCGTGGCCTGGCCGCGACCGGTGCGGTCGGTGACGACAAGCCGCTCGAGTCGATGACCGACGCGCTCGGCAGGTTCGCGGCGACGCACGTCCTGCTCGCGACCCCGCCCGAACGAGAGTCGTACTGGTTGGAGCGCGAGCTGCTGCCGAAGGCGCAGGCGCTCGCAGCGGTCAAGGTTGAGCAAGTCGTCGTTCCTTCATCTCTCCCTCCGGCGCAGGTGGCAGCAGATGTTTGAGTTGCTCGGCCTTGCCGGCATCGTCATCTCTGTGCTCGCCTATCTCCCTCAGGTGATTCATCTCGCGCGCGAACACTGTTCGGCAGGTGTGAGCGCGCGCGCCTGGTCGATGTGGCTCGTAAGTAGCGTCATGGTCGGCGCGCTCGCACTGCACCGCCGTGACGCCGTCTTCATCTTGCTTCAGGTCAGCACGCTCCTGTCGGCCAGTGTGATCGTGGTTCTCGTTCATCGCTACCGTGGGATGATCTGCCTGACCCACGCGGTTGCTGCGCGCGAGGCAGCTCGACGTCGACTCGGCCCGGACGTGTAGCTCAGAAAAGCTGCGTGCGCTTCATGCGCCTGCGCAGCACGGCTCGAGCGGCCTGCAGCGTCCGGTAGACATCGCCGCGCGTTCTCTGCATCGACTCCGCGAACACGTCGATTGGCACACCGTCGACTGCCAACGCCTCAAAGACCTGCCGCTGATCGGCCGTCAGCGTCCAGAGTTCGTCACCCACGATCTTCGGTAACTCAGTCGCCGCTGCCTGTTCGTAGCGCCAAGCCAGCTTTCTCAGCCGGACGGCGGTCTCGAGGATGGCGAACTTGGCGGCCCAGGTGGTGAACCGGCTGCCGCCGCGATAGCGATCGAGACACGAAGTCGCGTGCATCAGCGCGGCGTCGGCAGATGTCCGCGCGAGCTCGTCGAGCTCAAGGGTATCGAGGTGCGGAACCCGGTCGCGCCGGCGTTCTGCTTCGAACCGTGCCGCGCCGAGGAGCAGCGCCCGCAGGCGAAGGAAGGCATCGTCACGACTGCGACCGTCACCGGTGAGAGCGAGAAGCCACGCGCGAGACTCGTCGTCGAAGACCGGCCGGCCGCCGCCGGTCGGCGTCGGGCCGGACACGGCCGGGTGCGAGCCGCCTACGACCTGCGCCGGTGGCCCCGGGAAGGGCGCGACCGCTTCCAGACGAGCTGCTTCTTCGCAAGGCCGGATGCAATCAGCAGGAGTGCGACGCTCAGTGCCACCAGAACACTTGTGTATGTCTCGTAAGCCTCCATCTTCACCTCCTCGCCTGCCCCGAGAATCGCCGATCCGCGACGCGACGGCTATGGGCTCCTAGCCCCATGTACCTCCGCTCGAACCACCAGCTTCGCCGCCGCGACGGAAATGAGGCCGCGGCGCGGGACTGATGGGGCGATCACCGCATATCGAAACGATCGAGCCGATGCGACGCTCGAGACAGGCGAACGAAGGAGGTTCCAGATGAACAACACAGTGTCCCGTGCGCGCGAGCGGGTGACGACGATCGAGATCGAGGTTCAGGGCCGGTGGGACGCGCTCGCGCTGTCGGAGCTCTTGATCCCGTTCCACTCTTTCCTCGTGCAGCACGACCAAGAACGTTGGGTCGTCCATGCCCGCGCGCCGGGCTATCGCGGCGAGCCGCTTATTGATGCGCTCGAGGCGATCGAGGAGTGGCGCGCCGATCGGAGCGCCCACGTCGTGCAGCGGATCGATCATGAGAGAACGGCAGCTCGATGAATCTCATCGTGGTGGGCGTCGACCATTCCCCGGGCGCGAAGGCCGCCCTCGTCTTCGCCGAGGAAGAGGCGCGGCTGCGCGGGTCGACCCTGCGTGCCGTCCATGCCTGGCAATACGGCTACATCGGGTATACCGGTCTCGAAGGGGGGATGCCCGTGCTCGGCGGCGACATCCACGAGCTGCGTGCCGCCGCTGAAGCAGCACTCGAGGCAAGCGTGCGTGAGGCGCTTCCCGACTCGAAGGTCAAGATCGAGCAGCGCGCCGTTCAGGGTGTGGCGGCGGGCGTTCTCGTCGACGAGTCGCGCGAAGCAGACCTGCTGGTCGTCGGCTCGCGCGGACATGGCGGCTTCACGCAGCTTCTGCTGGGCTCGGTCAGCCAACAATGCGCCCATCACGCCGAGTGCCCGGTCGTGATAGTCCGCGCGAAGCGAGAGGAGAAGTAAGCAGGTGGGGAGCGTCGAGAGCATGCGCTTCGACCGGCGACCGGACGAGAACGAGCTGCAACGGGAGCTCCGCGACCTCATCTGCCTCGCCGTTGTCGGCGACCACGTGCGCTGGGTGCTGACCGAGGACGACGAGCTCGGCGACCTCCTCTCGGAGGCGGCCGGCGAGTGGCGACGATGGGCGGAGCGGGTGGCGGCGCAGCTCGTTGCCGCCGGGGTCGCGCCCGACGGCCGAGTGCGCTCGCTCGTCAAGGACATCCCCTTGAACTGGGTCCCGGAGGGCTGGCTCTCCCCCGAGGCTGCGCGAGCGCTGATCGCCGAGCGGCTCGCGCTCGTAGCCGAGTGGGCCCGCTACCGGCACTCGCAGGCGAAGGGCGCCGACGCCGAGCTGCTCGACGGTGTGGCTGCCGCCCTGGAGGCGCAACTCCGTGCGGTCCGGGGTCAGGCTGCTCGCGCCGCCAGCTCGCCGACGATCGCACCGTAGGCCACGTGCGCAGCGATCATCACCGCAATCGTCTGGCGGCCGTAGTTGACCAGCATGAATCCCGGCGGCTCGAGCAGCGGTGACGAGCCGGCGGCGTCGAAGCCGGTGCCCATCCGCGGGTGGACGGCCGGAAGGATGACGCTGACGAGCGCGGTGCCGGCAAACAGCGCGTGAACGAGACCGAGCAGCGCGCCGACCAGAACGCCTGACCGATCGAGCGTCGCGAACACGGCCCAGTACCCGAGCGCGAACACCAGGCCGAAGACGAAGTGCAGGGCGTAGCCGACGAGCTTCGCGCGGACACGGTCCTCGGTGAACGCCGTACCGAGCAGAAAGGGAAGATCCATGCGCGTGAGGCCGGCCTCGCCGGCGGCGCGCATGACCGTGGTCAGCACGACCGTCCCGAGCAGGCCGCCGATCAGGGCGCCCCAGATCACGACATCTCGGCGATCGCAACCGCAGCGTTGATCAACGCGAGGTGCGACAACCCCTGCGGGAAGTTGCCGAGGAAGTCGCCGCTTGCCGGGTCGATCTCCTCGGCGTAGAGGCCGACGTCGTTCGAGAGCCCGACGAGCTCGTCCATCAGCTCGGCGGCATCGTCGCCCCGTCCTTGACGAGCGAGTGCTTCGACGAGCCAGAACGAGCAGGCGATGAAGGCGCCGTCCTCGCCGGGGAGGCCGTCGTCGGCGAGATAGCGGTGAACGAACGGGCCGTGACCGAGCACACGCCGGACGGCCGCGACCGTGGCGACGAGGCGCGGGGCGTTCGGCCGGTCGTACCGTGCGAGGACTCCGAGGAGGAGCGAGGCGTCGACGCCATCGTCTGTGGCGGCGCGTCGGTAGCTCTGCTTCGGCTCCGAATAGCCGGCGCTTTCGACGTACACGCGTATCGCCGCGGCCTCGTGCCGCCACCGTCCCACGTTCTTGCCGGGCAGATACCCGCCGTCGGCGAGCGCGACGGCCCGGTCGAGCGCGACCGCGCACATCATCTTCGACTGGATGAACTGCGCCGGGGTGGCGCGCACCTCCCAGATCCCTGCGTCGGGCCTGCGCCAGATCCGGCTGACGAGATCGGCCATCTCGGCGAGGCGGCGGCCATGGTCACGGTCGAGCCCGCCGGAGAAGGCAGCCAGCAGCGCCGCCGCGGCCAGCACCTCGCCGTAGACGTCGAGCTGCAACTGCGCCCGGGCGCCGTTCCCGATGCGCACCGGAGACGAGCGACGGTAGCCGGCCAGCGGCAACTCTCTCTCATGGGTGTCGTCGCGGCCGTTCAAGCGGTAGAGCACCTGGACGCGCGGATGCGTCAACTGCGAGGCATGAAGCAGCCACGAGAAGAACGCACGAGCCTCGCTCCCGCACCCGAGCGCGAGCAACGCCTGCAGCGTAAAGGCGGCGTCGCGTGGCCACGAGAACCGGTAATCCCAGTTGCGCCCGCCGCCGATCTCCTCCGGCAGGGAGGTCGTGGCCGCCGCCGCGATCGCCCCCGACGGCGCGAAGACGAGCAGCTTCAACGCAAGCGCACTGCGCAGGACTGCTTCACGCCACGGCCCCTCGTAGGAGCGCTCGCCTGCCCAGGTGCGCCAGCTCGCGACGGACGCGTCGAGCCGCGACTCGACGCCGTCGCGCGAGGGGAGGACGAGCGGCTCTTGGTGTGCGGCGCTCAGGACGAGCAGGCTGCTCTGACCGGCACGGCTGCGGAAGCGACCTGCAACCGAGGCGGCGTCGATCTCGGCCCGGCCGGCGTCCCAGGTCAGGACCGCGACGGCGTCACTGCCGTTCGCGGCGACGGGGACGCCGCCGTGGCGGTTGAACGGCTGCCGTTTCGAGCCGTACGCGAATCGCGGCTCGACGACCCAGCGCATCGGCACCTCGCCGGCAACGCCGTCGACCCGCCGCACCAGCTCGCGATAGGGGGTCAAGCCGCGGAGCGGCAGTGTCATCGCGTCGGTGACGCGGACGGTGCCGGCTGCAGTCGTGAACGTCGTCTCGAGGACGTTCGTCTCCGGCACGTAGCGGCGCCTGGTGTCGTACGGGATCGACGGCTCGAGCGCGAATCGTCCGCCCTGCTCGGAATCGAGGAGCGCCGCGAAGACACTGGCCGAGTCGAGATCCGGCAGACAGAGCCAATCCACGGCGCCGTCGCTCCCGACGAGCGCGACGGTACGACCGTCGCCGATCGCGGCATAGTCGCGGATGGGGAGGTAGCCGTCGCGTCGGGCCATTGCCTCGTATGTGGCCCGCGGCGACCGGCCCTTACCTCAGCCGGATCTTTCACGGATCCGTCGCCGGTACGCTCGAGGAGATGAAACGGCATCGAGCGTTGATCCCGCTCTCCCATGACCATCACGATGCCCTGGTCGCGGCGCGCCGGCTCCGTCGTGGCGCAGACGGCCCGGATCCGCTCGCAGCAGCCACCACATTCCTGGCGTTCTTCGCTTCCTCCGTCGTGCCGCACTTTCGCGAAGAGGAGGAGCTGCTCTTTCCCCGTGTCGTCGACGCCGAGGAGGCGCACGAGCTGGTCGTCCAGGCCCTCCTCGAGCACCAGCGGCTCCACCTGGCCGCCGCTGAGCTCGGCGACCTCGTCGCGCACGACCGCACCGACGGCCCAACCGGCAGACGAATGCGCGAGCTCGCGACGCTGCTCGAAGGACACGTGCGGCTCGAGGAACGACAGCTGTTCCCGCTGATCGAGACGATGCTGTCCGAGGAGACGCTGACCGCGCTCGTGAACGCCGCGGGTAACGAAGGCAGCGGTCCCGTCTGGGGGACCGCCTCGGAGGAACTGAATGCGACGCTCCTCGAGTGGCGCGCGGGAGAAGGTCCACCGGAGCACGTCAACGAGGAGCGGGACGTCCTCGTGGTGGTGCTCGCAGGCTCTGCGACCCTGAGCGCGGACGGCGACGAGCACGAGCTCAGCGTCGGGGACGCGACGATCATCGCGAAGGGCCGGCGACGCAAGATCGAGGCCGGCCGCGAGGGTGTCCGCTACCTGTCGGTCCACCGGCGGCGGGCGCCGCTGCAAATCTCCCCCACGCCGGCACGTCACGGCTGATCGAGACGAAAATGGGGTGCGCCCCCCATACCGCACACGTTCCCGGAACGCGAAGCTCCCCGAGAGCAAGCCGCCGAAGGAGCCGCACCCTATGGTCAAGAGCGTGATCTGCCGCATCGGGGACGAGCTGACGACGGTGCAAGCATGACTCGGCTCCGTCGCACGTTCACCTGGCTGACGGTGGCCGTGCTCGTGCTGACGCTGGTCGCGACACTTGTAGCCGAGGCGCTCGTGTGAGCATGCAGCGCCCAGACGTCGAATGAACAGCCGCAGGCCCACGCCCCAGTTGCTGAGCATCGTCGCGGGCACGCTCGTGCTCGGCCTGGTCATCGGCTGGGTCGTCGGGCACTACACCGGGTCGACGAAGACTGTCACGCTGGGGGCCCAGTCACCCGAGACCCCGGCGGCGATCGAGAAGGCTCCGAATTTCTCGGCTGCGGATCTGAGCGCTCTGCCGAAGGACGATTGGCCGACGGTCGGTGGAAGCCTGATGCAGGAGCGCTATTCGCCGCTCACTCAGATCGACACCTCGAACGTCTCGCAGCTGAAGGGCGTCTGGATGACGCATTTGAACGGCTCGGCGCTTGCCGCGAAGTATTCGGCGGAGAGCCAGCCGGTCGTCTACAAGGGCGTGATCTACATCACGACCGGCAACAACGACGTCTTCGCGGTCAGCGTCGCGAGCGGCAAGATCCTCTGGTCGTATTCGTCTGGGATCTCACAGAAGATCTCGACGATCTGCTGCGGCTGGCTGAACCGCGGCGTCGCGCTCGGCGATGGGCGTGTCTACTTCGGCCAGCTCGACGGCTCGGTCGTCGCGCTCGACCAGCAGACCGGCAAGCAGCTCTGGAAGAAGCAGCTCGTCAAGTGGCAGCTCGGCCAGACGATCACGGCCGCGCCGATCTACATCGACGGCAAGATCTACATCGGCAGCGTCGGGGCGGAGTACGGGGTGCGCTCGTTCCTCGAGGCGTTGGACGCCGCGACCGGTGCGCAGGTGTGGCGTTGGTACACGACGCCCGCGCCGGGCGACCCGGGCGGCAACACGTGGCCCTCGGGCTCGAAGGAGTACCTGCGCGGCGGCGCGACGATCTGGCAGGCGCCCGCAGTCGACGAGAAGCTCGGCCTGCTCTACTTCTCGACCGGCAACGCGGGCTCCGACTGGTACGGCGGCGACCGGCCCGGCAAGAACCTCTACGCCGCCTCGATCGTCGCGCTCGACCTCAAGACCGGCGCGCTCAAGTGGTACTTCCAGCAGGTCCACCACGACATCTGGGACCTCGACTCCGCGAGCCCGGTGATCCTCTTCGACGCCGGCGGCAACAAGGGCATCGCGCAGGCCTCGAAGACCGGCTGGCTCTACATGCTCGACCGCGCGACCGGCAAGCCGCTCTACGGCATTCCGGAGAGGCCCGTCCCGCAGAACGCCGAGCAGAAGACCTGGCCGACCCAGCCGATCCCCGACAACGGGGAGTTCACCCCGCACGGCCCCGTGCCGGCCAAGGACGTCGCGCGCGTCAAGAAGCAGGCCGTCGGCCCGCTCGCGAAGGTGCCGGTCGTCGTCGCGAAGGTGCCGTTCACGCCGCCGCCGCCCGGCAAGCTCCTCATCTACGGCAACGGCCCCCAGGGCGGCGTCAACTGGCAGCCGATCTCCTACAACCAGCAGACCCAGATGATCTACGTCTGCTCATCCGTATCCTGGGTCGGCTTCCTGGCGAAACGGACACCGTTCGTGCGGCCCGGCCTGAACTACACGGGTGTCGGTGGCGCCGCAGGCGTAGCGTGGCCCGAAGGCACCGGCACCTTCACCGCGATCGACGCGACGAGCGGCAAGACCGTCTGGCAGAAGACATTCCCGGAACCCTGCTACTCCGGCACCGCCACCACCGCCGGCAACCTCGTCTTCATCGGCCGAAACGGCGGCGAGCTCCAGGCCTACGACGCCACCAACGGCGACCGGCTCTGGAGCTTCCAGACCGGTGCCGGCGCAAACAACACCCCGACGATCTTCCAGCAGGACGGCAAGGAGTACATCGCCTTCCTCGCTGGCGGCAACTCGCTCGCCGCCACCCCGCACGGCGACAACCTCTGGCTCTTCGCCCTCGACGGCACCCTCGGCCCCGCCGCCGCACCCGGCAAGGGCGCTGGCACCGAGCACCAAGGCGAAGGGAACACGCCCACGACCACCACCGGCACCACCACGACGGCGGGCAGCGCCGCCGCGGGCGCGACGGTCTTCGCCGACAACTGCGTCTCCTGCCACGGAGCCCTAGGGCTCGGCGGCAACGGCGGCCCCGACCTGACCGGCATCCCGAGCGCAAAGGACTACAACACCGTCGTCAAGCAGGTCCAGAACGGCGGCGGCGGCATGCCCGCCTTCAAGGGCCAGATCACGGACAAGCAGATCGCCGACGTCGCGACCTACGTGACGCAGAAGATCACGAAGAACAACAAGTAGGCGGCGCATGCGCCTCCTCATCCTCGTCGCGCCGCTCATCCTGGCGGCCGGGATTCTCGTCCTGCCGCCGAACGGTGCGGCAACGACGGCGCCGTCGCTGATCGTCGCTGTCAAGGTCACGCTCACCCCACAGGCTGTGCGCTTCTCCGCGAAGCGTGCGCCGCGAGGCAACTACGTGCAGTTCAACGTTCGCAACACGACGGCCAAGCGACGCACCTTCAGTCTGGCCGGCCGGACGATTGCCGTGCCCCCGCGCCGCGGCCGTTTTCTCGTCGTCTTCTTCGACGCGCGCGGGCGCTATCCCTACGTGAGCCGGGCGTCCCAGGCGGCGATCCGTGGGGTCTTTCGCGTCGACTGAACGGGGCGGGAGAAATGACCGTCTGGACGATCGGACATGGAACTCGGCCCGCGGAAGAGCTTGTGCTCGT
>Ga0207657_10000872_pt1 | contig 31816 bp, 28 predicted proteins | sample KBSC33metaG_FD_184316 | JGI IMG/M metagenome (GOLD analysis project Ga0207657, IMG submission 184316) | Corn rhizosphere microbial communities from Kellogg Biological Station, Michigan, USA - KBS C3-3 metaG (SPAdes) (version 2) | ecosystem: Host-associated > Plants > Roots > Rhizosphere > Soil ...
ATATCTTCGGGGTCTTGAATATTATGTAATGGACGGAGTTGCAGGAATAATGGGACGTGCTACTTTGCATCATGAAATTTTTGCTATTACTTTAAAAACTCCACCCAACGCAAAAAGAGAAGTATCAATTCCGTTTCGTTTTTATTTAAAAGCCGGTGGTGATCTTGGCTATGTTTACAGCCGAACACCCGGCAACAATCTGCTTTGCAACAAACTTACTTATACGGAAACATTCGGTCTTGATCTTGTAATTCCTTCTTACGATGTAGTTTTTAAATTCAATTACAGCTTTAACCAGTTAGGGCAAAGCGGTTTGTTTTTTCATGTGCGTACAGATTTTTAGCTTAATTTTTTTGTAAGCCAACTGCGGTTTTTCATGGCATCGTCTCTTGCTACGCTCAGTTCAAAGTTCCTCTTTCATAGGAACTAAGTGTAGCAGCCTGACTGCCGGCAAAGGCAGGTTTATCCTGAGCTTGTCGAAGGATCGCACTCTTCAGCGCTTTGAACTTTATTCAACACTTCATCAAAATAATTTACACCTCTTCATGTAACGAATTAAATTTACAAATCAATCAATCATTAGATAAATGAAAGTAGCCATTTACAGCCGAGGTCTTGATCATGATTTGAAAACACAATTGATTTTACTTCTGACAGAATTACAAAAACACAACATCGATATTTTGCTGTTGCATTCTCTCGCAAGTCACGGACTTGATATGAATACAAAAGGCATCAATCTTTTTTCGCATCCCAGCGAGCTCGATAATACAATAGATTGCCTTATAAGCCTGGGCGGCGATGGCACCATACTCGATGCTGTAACACTCGTGTGCGATAAAAATATTCCGTTACTTGGTATCAACTTCGGCAGGCTTGGATTTCTTGCGGGCATCGGCAAAGAAGAATTAACTACTGCTGTGGATGCATTGATCAATGGCACTTACATGATAGATAAACGTACGCTCATTCATCTTGATTCTAATTTGTCATTGTTTGGTAATACACCATTTGCCATCAACGAATTTGCCATTCACAAAAGAGATATTTCTCCAATGGTAAAAATTCATACTTACCTGAACGGAGAATTTTTAAACACTTACTGGAGTGATGGTCTTATCGTGGCAACACCGACCGGTTCCACAGGATACAACATGAGTTGTAACGGTCCTATTGTTTTTCCTGAGTCTTCAAGTTTTGTTATTACTCCCGTTGCCCCTCACAATTTAAATGTGCGGCCGATTGTAGTACCGGATAACAACGTCATTTCATTTGAAGTGGAAAGCAGGAGCGATCAAATAATTTGTGCGCTTGATGCACGTCGCGAAATTGTAGATAAAAGCATTCAGCTTGCAATAAAAAGAGAAAAATTTACTATCAGCTTTATTCGCCTTAATGAAAACAATTTTCTTTCCACGCTTCGCACCAAACTGATGTGGGGATTAGATAAGAGGAACTGATTTTTATTTAACCCTAATCGTAGCAATAACAAAATTTCAACCGATATTTTCTGGAAAAAAAGGCAGCACTACGTTTGAGCCCGTATTACTTTTACAATTATATTTTATGGGAAATGAATTTTTAGTGCAGCATAATTAACACCTGCATAGAAAATACTAAAGTAATTTTATATTACAATCTTCCTGCTGCAACTGTTTTCATGCATTAAACGGCACATTTATTTTTAAATGCTTAACGACACAGCAATTGGTCGCTGTCGATTACGCTGGCATGAAAAATTTATTATATCCATAAAATAAAACCAGGATGGAACCAAAATTAAAAGACCAGATCGCAATAATTACAGGTGCCAACAGCGGCATTGGCGCGGGTTGCGCGAAAGAGTTTGCTAAAGCAGGCGCAACGGTTGTAGTTAATCATCCAATGCCATCAACAAAAGAAATGGCTGAACAAGTTGTTGGAGAAATTGCTGCCAATGGCGGTCATGCAATAAGTTATCAGTGCGATGTAAGCAAAGAAGAGCAGGTGAAACAAATGTTTACAGATGTTATTGCACAATTTGGAACTGTTGATATTCTCATTAATAATGCAGGTTTGCAGAGAGATGCGCCATTTACAGAGATGACACTTGAACAATGGAATTTTGTATTAAGTGTGAATTTAACGGGGCAATTCTTGTGTGCAAGAGAAGCGATAAAAGAATTTTTGAGAAGAGGCGTAAATAATAAATCGAAATCTATTGGGAAAATTATTTGCATGAGCAGTGTGCATCAGATAATCCCCTGGGCAGGACATGCAAATTATGCAGCCAGTAAAGGTGGCATAATGATGATGATGAAAAGCATAGCACAGGAATTTGCACCAAAGAAAATTCGCGTCAATAGTATTGCTCCTGGCGCTATTCAAACACCGATAAATAAAGATGCGTGGGATACCGCAGCACACTTGCAAAATTTATTGAGACTTATTCCTGAAAAAAGAATTGGCCAAGTGGAAGATATCGGCAAAGCTGCCGTATGGCTTGCAAGCGATGATGCAGATTATGTGAATGGGACTACTTTGTTTGTTGATGGCGGAATGACTTTATTTCCGGGGTTTGTGGATAATGGATAAAACTCTTCCAGCCTCCCCGGCGGCGAGGCTTTATAACAGTACAACAATTATATAAGCGCTTATATAATTTATGAGCAAAAATAATTGTTGAATAAAGAACGAAAAATAATTTGTTAGCGTAGAAGACAACAGAATGAGAGGGTGATTTTGTTTAATAAAATTCAGAACGTACAAGTGAGTGACACAACAAACGATGCCACATGCACAAAAGATCACAACAAAAAATAATAGTCATGAATGCAGAAAAACTTCGATTAAAAGATTCGCAAAAGATCTCTCCCACGGGTGGAGAAACAGTGATGACGTGGAGGAAATGGGGATCATATGTAAGCGATCGTCAATGGGGAACGGTACGTGAAGATTATAGTTCTAATGGCGATGCATGGGAATATACTACACATGATATGGCAAGAAGTAAAGCATACCGCTGGGGTGAGGAAGGTATTGCAGGTATATGTGACGATCAGCAGTTATTGTGTTTTGCGGTGGCGTTATGGAATAAAAAAGATCCGATCATTAAAGAAAGATTTTTTGGATTATCAGGCAATGAAGGCAATCATGGCGAAGATGTGAAAGAGTTATATTACTATCTGGATGCTACACCAACACATTCTTACATGAAGATGCTGTACAAGTATCCGCAGCATGAGTTTCCCTATGCATGGTTAGTAGAAGAAAATAAAAGAAGAAGTAAACAACAACCCGAGTTTGAATTGATCGATACCGGTATTTTTAATGACAATAAATACTTTGATGTTTTTGTTGAGTATGCGAAAGCAAGGGAGAATGATATCCTGATAAAGCTAACTGTGCATAACCGCGGCAATGAAGATGCATCGCTGCATGTTTTGCCAACACTGTGGTTTCGAAATTCATGGATATGGGGTTATGATGATTACAAACCGCAAATGATGTCAACAAATGACAGCAATATTATGATCAATCATCGGGGGCTTGGGGATTATACTTTTCATCTTGATACACACACATCGTTATTGTTTTGTGATAATGAAAATAATTTAAAACGATTGTATGGTGTTGAGAACAAATCAAGATATACAAAGGATGGCATTAATGATTTCCTTGTGTATAGAAATGAATCAGCCATAAACATTAATGCAAGCGGAACCAAAGTGGCGGCTAATTATGATATTGTTATTAATGCAAACTCAAGTATAACACTCCGCTTTAGATTAGAAAGCAATAATGTTTCAAATGCTTTTAAAGATTTTGACAGAATATTTGAAGATCGTTTAAATGAGGCAAATGAATTTTATGATGATCTGCAAAAAGAAATCAAAAGTGATGATGAAAAATCTGTGCAGCGTCAGGCATTTGCAGGAATGTTATGGAGCAAACAATTTTATTATTACGATGTAGAACAATGGTTGAACGGTGATCCGGCGCAACCGCCTCCGCCACCACAGCGAAAGAAAGGACGCAATCGTGATTGGAAACATCTCAACAATGCAGACATTATTTCAATGCCCGATAAATGGGAATTTCCGTGGTATGCAGCATGGGATCTCGCTTTTCACTGTATTCCTTTTGCACTTATTGATCCATCATTTGCAAAGCATCAATTGTTATTGCTAACAAAAGAATGGTACATGCATCCCAACGGGCAATTGCCTGCATATGAATGGGCGTTCAGTGATGTAAATCCGCCGGTGCATGCATGGGCAACATGGCGAGTGTATAAGATCGATCAAAAAAATAATAACGGCAAAGGTGACATTACATTTCTTGAATCGGTTTTTCATAAGCTATTGTTGACTTTTACCTGGTGGGTAAACAGAAAGGACAAGCAGGGCAATAATATTTTCCAGGGAGGATTTTTGGGGCTTGATAATATCGGCGTGTTTGATCGCAGCGCACCATTGCCCACCGGCGGTTTTATCGAACAGGCAGATGGTACAAGCTGGATGGCGATGTTCTCTTTAAATATGATGCGCATATCCCTTGAACTTGCACGTCATAATGGTGTATACCAGGATATGGCCACAAAATTTTTCGAACACTTTTTATACATAGCGGGTGCAATGGCAAATATGGGTATTGATGATTATGGTTTGTGGGATGAAGAAGATCAATTTTTTTATGATGTGCTGAAATTGCAAAACGATGGAAGCGTGAAATTAAAAGTAAGGAGCATGGTTGGTCTCATTCCTTTGTTTGCAGTTGAAGTGCTTGATCATAAATTGCTTGAAGAATTGCCTGAGTTTGCAGGGCGTTTAAGATGGTTTTTAGATAACCGTCCTGATCTTGCAAATCTTGTTTCGAGATGGCAGGAAAAGAATGTTATACAAAAACATTTGCTCTCGTTGTTGCGTGGTCATCGCATGAAAAGAATTTTGAAACGCATGCTGGATGAAACGGAATTTCTCAGCGACTACGGCATTCGGGCATTATCCAAATATCATGAACAACATCCGTATGAAGTGTGGGTGGATGGAAATAAATTTTCTGTAAAATATACGCCAGGTGAAAGCACCACGGGTTTGTTTGGTGGCAACAGCAATTGGCGCGGACCTATCTGGATGCCCGTAAATTTTTTGATCATTGAAAGCTTGCAGCGTTTTCATTATTATTATGGGGATGATTTTAAAGTGGAATGTCCCACAGGTAGCGGACAGTATTTAACGCTGAATGAAATTGCAGATGAAATTTCAAAACGTCTTTCCAAACTTTTTCTTCGTGATGAAAACGGCAAGCGTGCAGTGTTTGGCAAAAATGAAAAACTACAAAATGATCCGAATTTCAATAATTACATTTTGTTTTACGAATATTTCCATGGCGATACCGGAAGAGGCGTTGGTGCATCACACCAAACAGGATGGACAGGACTTATCGCAAAGTTGTTACAGCCAAGAAGAAATCCGTATGAAGGGATTAAGAAGAAAGAACATTCATCGGTTGCAGCAACAGACCTTCATGAACATGCTAATTAAAATGGTGTAGATCTGCCTTCCAAAGGAGATCCTGGAGCGATGCCACAAAAGCCATTAATTTATTCTTCGGCGGTACAGAAAATTCTCAATCAAAAACTTTAACTTTTCAAATTGAATGTATGTACATACATTTGCACAGTGAAATTAGAAGAGGCAATAAAAAGTAATAAGTTCAGAAGTGAAGTGCATAAAGCTGGTTTAAATATTTTGTACACAGCCTGGTGGTTAAAAACTATGACAAGCAAAGAGTTAAAAAAATATGGTTTAACTTCTGAGCAGTTCAACGTTTTGAGAATATTAAAAGGGAAACATCCGGAGCAGATGTGTGTTCGTGACGTTGTCGGAAGAATGATTGAAAAAAACTCAAATGTGCCAAGGATTATAGACAGACTGGAACTGAAAAAATTAGTAAAAAGAAGCACATCACCAAACGATAAAAGGGAAACGGCAATTTCACTTACAGAAGCGGGAATTAATATACTTGAATTGGCAACCGGAAAAGTCAATAAGGTATTTGAAGATACTATTGTGATGAAGGAAACTTCAGCGGAAGCTTTGAATAAGCTGCTTGAGGAAATAAGAAAAAACGAAAAATAAATTTTTTTGAACTAATGCATGTACATACATGCATGTATTTTGGAGGACTACTATGAACAACAGAAGTATAAAAAACATATTATACGCACATACTTTTGATATGGGTGGAATGCCTGTAAGACAACCTTTCCCTTCCACAAATGTTGAACAGGTTGACCCATTTCTTTTGTTACATCATGCAGATGTGAAAGTTCCTCAACATATTCCTGTTGATCGTACAGGTGTCGGACCACATCCGCATAGGGGTTTTTCTCCGGTTACATTTATTTTCAAAGGTGGTGTACATCATCGGGACAGCAGGGGAAATGACAGTGTGATCTATGCAGGCGGCACACAATGGATGCACGCAGGCATGGGAATCATTCACAGTGAAAGACCTCCTCATAATATTTCTGAGATTGGTGGCAAACAAGAGATCATCCAGCTTTGGGTAAATTCCCCTGCAAAAAATAAAATGGATCAACCACATTATTACCCTCTTACAAAAGAAGAAACACCCACCATTCATTCGGAAGATGGATTGGCAACAATACAAATCGAAGCAGGCGAATTGAATGGTGTGAAAGGAGTTATTCCTACATTATTCCCCGTAAACACTTTTACGGTTGAGATGAAAAAAGACGGAAAGTTTTACTTTAAAATCCCTGTTTCTCACAATGCATTTATTTATCTGCTCGATGGAAAAGTTAATGTTGATGACGAGCAAATAGTTGAAGGTAAACATGCAGCAATATTCAATAATGATGGAACGGGTTTTGGAGTGCAAGCAGTAGAAGATTCAAGATTTTTAGTGGGCAGCGGTGAACCTTTAAACGAACCGGTTGCATCGCACGGTCCATTTGTAATGAATAATGAAACACAAATATTACAGGCATTCCGCGATTACCAGATGGGTAAAATGGGAGTGCTTATTGAAGAATAAATTTTAATACATCAACAAAAATTAAAACAATAATTATGGCAACCTACAAAATTGATCAGTCGCATTCAGAAGTTACATTTAAGGTAAAGCACCTGATGATCGCAAGTGCTTCGGGTAAGTTTACAGAATACGAGGCTACTTTAAAATCAAACAAAGAAGATTTTTCAGATGCTGTTGTAACATTCGAAGGGTATGCAGCAAGCATTACAACAGGTAATGAGCAGCGTGATACACACTTAAGAAGTGATGATTTTTTCAATGCAGAAAAATATCCGAAGATCACTTTCAAATCAACTCGTTTGAAAAAAATATCAGACGAGGATTATAAGCTCTATGGTGACCTTACCATTCGCGATATCACAAAGCCAATTGAATTAAAAGTAACTTACAACGGAACTATTGTAGATCCCTGGGGTAACACAAGGCTCGGCTTTGAAATTGAAGGAAAAGTAAATCGTCACGAGTATGGATTAAAGTGGAATGCAGTCACAGAAACAGGCGGGTTTGTTGTTGGCGCGGATGTTAAGATCCATGCGAACGTTGAGTTGGTAAAACAGGAAGTAGCGGTTGAACAACATGCATAATTTTGAGTAAAGGATTAGTATATTTATGTACCGGGCAACAGTTTATTAATTAAGCTTCTGTTGCGTCGCACACTTATACATCCTGTTCTTTATTCAGCAAGTTTGAAAGTTTGATCAGTGAATTAGAAACATTCAAACGCTGAAGCATCAAACTTTCAAACTTTTTTTATGCAATACATCATTCATCGCAAAGAAGACAGAGGAACAAAAGACATTGGCTGGCTCATCAGCAAATTTTCGTTCAGCTTTTCATCTTATTATCACCCGTTGAAAAATGGATTTGGTTTACTCATCACATTCAATGATGATATTGTGAAACCCGGCGGTGGCTTTGGTTTGCATCCACATGTGAACATGGAAATTATCAGTGTGATGCTGCAAGGAAAAATGAATCATAAAGACACAATGGGATTTAGTGAAGTGGTTGAAAAAGATTGGGTGCAGATAATGAGTGCAGGTTCAGGTTTAAAACATGAAGAGCATAATGTGGGCGATGAAGATGTAAATTTTTTACAGATATGGATCGAGCCAAAGTTGCAAAACGTGATGCCGCGTTATCAAAGAAGATTTTTTCCAAAGGACAAACGAAAGAACAAACTGCAAACAATCGTAAGCAACGAAGAAGGGCAGGAACATTGCTGGATCAATCAGAATGCAAAACTGAGCTTGGGTTGGTTTGAAACAACCAACACTATAGAATACAAATTAAATCCGCTGAATAAAGGCGTGTATGTTTTTGTTATGGAAGGAGCATTGAAGAGTGGAAATGAAACGATAGGAAGAAGAGACGCGATAGGATTTTGGGAAACAGACACGGTAACATTTACAACAGAACAGGAAAGTGAGTTTATTATCATTGAAGCACCGATAAATCATTAGGTAAGTCGTGAGTGGTAAATGATGAAGTTCGTGAGACGACAGACGTGAGACGTGAAAGCTCCGAGCTATGAGTGGCGGGCAGTAAGGCTCGAAGCACACACCTTGTTGCTCACAGCTTCTAAAGTACAAGAGTGCGACGCAACAGACGATGCTATAAAATATTGCTGTTCGGTACATAAAAGAAAAAACCGTATGAACATCGAGATAATTTCAGGAAGCCCGAGGAAAGAGAGTACAACGCGCAGAGTGGCTTTGTTCCTGCACAAATATATGAGTGAGAAAACCGAACACAATATAAATATTATTGATGTGCGGGATTGGGAATTTCCATTGCTCCAGGACGTTTTTACAAGTGCGGAGAGAACGCCGGCATCGTTGCAACCGCTTGCGAAACGTATGTTCGACGCAAACGCTTTTATTATGGTATCGCCTGAATACAACGGCAGTTATACGGGTGCTTTAAAAAATTTATTTGATCATTTTCCCAAACAAGCTCATAAAACTTTTGGTATTGTTACTGCTTCCCATGGCGCAATGGGCGGCATGCGTGCGAGTCAGCAAATGCAGTTACTGGTTAACGCGCTATTCGGTATCGGCTCTCCCTACATGCTAATCATTCCAATGATTGAAAAGAAATTCGATGAGACCGGAAAACTGATCGATCCCGGCTTTCAAAAAAATATTGATGTGTTTGTAGGTGAATTCCTTTGGCTTGCTGAAAGCCTTGCGCCGGAAATGCAGTCAATCATTTAGAATTATAAATATCCATTAAAGAAAATGTATTTACCATATATTAACTTCATAAATTGTAGCTTTGCGCCTTCTTAAGCAAACATGAGCGACGAAATAAAACATGAATGCGGTCTTGCATTCATTCGATTGAGAAAACCTTTCTCATATTACCTTCAGAAATACGGTACAGTAATGTATGGTCTTAATAAACTGTACCTTCTCATGGAAAAGCAACACAATCGCGGGCAAGATGGTGCCGGTATTGCAGCGGTGAAATTGCATGTAGAACCCGGTGGCCCTTTTTTACACAGAACACGCAGCAATGCTCAGCAACCGATTGCAGAAATATTTTTTAAGATAGGACAGGAAATACAGGAGCTTGAAAAATATCAACCGGATATAAAACAATATCCCGGTTTGATGAAAGGTCACGTTCCATTTTTAGGCGAATTGTTACTTGGTCACTTGCGTTACGGAACACAAGGAAAAAATAATGTAGAGTTTTGTCATCCTTTTATAAAACGAGATCTGATTCCCGGCAGAAATTTAGCAATGGCCGGGAATTTTAATTTGGTAAATACAGAAGAATTATTTGCACTTATAAATATTGATCCCGGAGAGTTTCAAAGACAAAGCGACCTTGCCGCGATGATGGAAGTAATACATCATTTTCTTTCAAAAGAAGATGAGTTGAATCCCAACGCAGCAGACGTTGCGCAAGTTTTGAAAAAAGCAACCCCACTATTTGATGGCGGTTATACGGTTGGAGGATTAATCGGTAACGGTTACGGTTTTGTAATGCGCGATGCGCATGGCATTCGCCCCGCTTATTATTACGTTAATGATGATGTAATCGTGGCGGCAAGTGAGCGAGCATCTATACGAACGTCTTTGAATGTGGGTGAAAATGAAGTGCACGAATTAATGCCGGGTACCGCATTGATCGTTGATGATGCGGGCAACTATAAGATCGAACAGATACTTGAACCAAAAGAAAGAAGAGCCTGCAGTTTTGAAAGAATTTATTTCAGCCGCGGCAGCGATGAAAAAATTTATCGCGAAAGAATTGCATTGGGTTATCACCTGAGCAAAGCCGTTCTGGAATCGGTTGAATACGATCTGAAGAATACTATCTTTTCATACATTCCGAACACTGCTGAAGTAGCATTCTATGGGTTGGTGAAGGGCATGGAAGATTATCTGAATCAAATCAAGATACAACGAATTTTAAGTTGGGGAAATGATATAAACGAAGAGAAGCTGCAACAGATGATCAATAGGAAAATCAGACAGGAAAAAATTGCAATCAAAGATGTAAAGCTGCGAACATTTATTACTGAAGACACAGGCAGAAACGAAATGGTGCAGCACGTTTATGATATAACGTATGGAACAGTTCGAAAAGAGGAAGACACGCTTGTGGTAATCGACGATAGTATTGTTCGTGGAACAACCTTGAAAGAAAGCATTGTGAGAATGCTGGCGAGATTGCATCCCAAAAAAATCATTGTTGTTTCATCTGCACCGCAAATTCGCTATCCCGATTGTTATGGAATTGATATGAGCAAGCTCGGTGATTTTATCGCATTCAGAGCGGCTATCGAATTGCTTAAAGAAAGAGAAATGAACGATGTATTGAGATGTGTATATGAAAAAATAAAAGAACTTCAACGCAACAACCAATTGCATGCAGAAAATATAGTTCGCCAGATTTATAAACCCTTTACCACTGAAGAAATTTCTGCAAAAATTGCGCAACTCATCACTCCAAAAGAAGTTAAGATTCCTGTGGAGGTAATTTATCAAACTATCGAAGATCTTCACGATAGTTGTCCAACCAATACGGGTGATTGGTACTTTACAGGCAACTATCCAACACCTGGCGGCAACCGCGTAGTGAATAAGGCATTTATTAATTATTACGAAGGAAAGAATGTAAGAGGTTATTAAATTTAAATTTACGTTAGTAGATTTGAATTATGAAACAAATCCTTCTTATTCGTCATGCAAAAAGCAGTTGGGACGATGCTGCAATAAATGATATTGACAGACCTCTTAACGATCGTGGTAAAAAAGACGCGCCCAAAATGGCGGAGCGCTTGCTCGATAAAAAAGTGAAAATTGATGGTTTCTACTCAAGCCCTGCAAAACGTGCTCTTACTACCTGCAAACTGTTTGTAAAAGCATACGATAAGAAAGAAAAAAATATTATTGAAGTTGAAGATTTGTATGAACCACGCGTTGAAAGCTTTTTCAACGCCATAAAAAAAGCAGATAACGATTTTGATACTATCGCGCTTTTTTCACATAACCCCGCAATTACCGCTTTCGCTAATCAATTAACCAATGTGCAGGTAGATGACATGCCTACTTGCAGCATATTCGCAATTAAGATTGATATAAAAAAGTGGGAGGATTTTGAAGAAGGTGAAAAATTATTTTGGTTCTTCGATTATCCCAAACTAAAGGAATAATTTTTTATCGCCTATCTACAATGAAGAGCTATTTTGATCAATCAAATTTTTTTTAGAAAAGACTCCATCACAGATTTTAAATTATCATTTTTAAAAGAAGGTAATCGAAACTCAAATTCTTTCGCTTTATTAATGTGAAGCAAAAGATCATCATCCTGCTCACATGAATAACACCAATGTTGCTGCATTAAATGCTTCGCTAAATATTCCTGTTCTGTTTGACCCGGTGTCGGAACAAGAATAGATTTTTTTCGAAGTGATAAAATTTCCATTACGGTTGTATAACCGCATCTGCTAATGACAAATTCGCTTTCGTTTAAAATATTTTGTAGTTCATCGGTGGTAAGATGATTGACAATTGTACAATTTTCAAAGCTATTTATTACATCTTCTTCACCCGGTTTTCCCCTAAGAATCATTACACTTCCTTTTATTTGAGAAAGAATTTGCAAAATCTTTTTTTCAAAAATTGATTTTTGAGGTTCAGGACCTGAAAGAATAAAAAGATATTCATATTTTTTTTCGTGTTTATTATTATTCAATTCAAATCGTAACAAAGGCCCTATGTATTTTATCGGGACAGAAGGCATTTTCAAAGGATGTGAAAGTGAGCCTGCTATATTCAGATCACCCTCAAAATCGGGAACCCAGCATTCTGTATAATGATCAATAAAACGATAATTAATATTTTGAATAAAATTCTCCAACCATCGAAAAGGAACTTTAATGCGTAATTGATGTGTTATAAAGACACACGGTACTTTTGACGTGTATAAACCATATCGATTATCTGAAATAACGGCATCTATCTTTTGTTGCTCAATTATTTTTCTCAACCACTTATGCTCCTTATTTATACTTAACAGAATTTTGGGCGTTTGCATTAAAATTTTAAAAGGCAGCCATCGTTTTTGTTTTGAGTAGCTTATGTTATAACCGTTTAAGAAGATAAAAGAAAGGTGAGGAAATTCTTTTTGCAATAACATCAGTTGTTCATGAAATGAAGCCACAATAATTTCACAATCCATCCTTTGAAGTTGGCGAATAATAGGTATGCATCGTGTAGCATGTCCAAGCCCCCAGTCTAAAGGAACAATTAAAATTTTTTTTTGAATAAATATTTTTTGCAAAATTCAGTGAAAGGTCTTTGTTATCTAAAAAATGTATAATTTTAAAACTATTAAGAATGCGAAAGGTAAAACAAATCATTTTTTTTCTACTTTTTCTTGCAGCAATATCATCATCATGCGGTGCAAGCAGGCACAGCAGTGATGTAAATGTGGGTAAATGTAAATGTCCTAAATTATGATTGAGTTGAAATTCTTTTCAGATTTTATTTTATAACGATTGTAACCAGACTTGTTATGACTCCCCAAAACAGAGACTTGCTGGTGCTTACAAAAAAGGATATGATAAATCCTGATGAACTTGAGCATGAAGTACAACTTCTTGTAGATATTCTTTATCAGGCTGAAAGGATTGATGCCTTTTGTATAGCAAACGAAGTGCTTGATCTCAAGCGGTATAGAGTTATTCAAAAGCCACACCTCATTCAAAAGATCATTCGGGAAAAGAAAACAAAACCTTTTATATTTATCAGCAATAAGAACTAAGTGCAGGAACCAAAAAAGTTGAGCTCTGAAGTTTACGCTTCAGAGTTTTGTTTTTTATGAAGTGATTAAAATAATTACTCTTTATACGTTTCAAGCTCGTCTGCAATTTTTCTGTCATTACTTAATCTTGGTAATTTATTTTGTCCGCCAAGTTTACCGATCGATTTCATATAATCTATAAAACCATTTTTTCGAATAGGTGTAATTTTTAATTTTTGAAGAATATTGCCTGCAATCAGATCATCATAATAAACATTTTTTTCGCGAAGATTGTTATCAATCTCTTCAGCAAGCTGACCAATATTTTGAGGCGTATCTTCAAACTCGATGAACCATTCGTGATAACTTTTTTCTTTGCCTTGCTCCACCACAGGAGCAACAGTAAACTCAATCACTTTTATATTATTTTTTGCCGCAGTTTTGGTTAAGGCATACTCAACCTCTTCGCCGATCACATGTTCACCAAAAGCCGAAATGTAATGTTTTGTGCGACCACTTACAACCAAACGGTAAGGCTTAATTGAAACAAATTTTACGGTATCGCCAATATTATAAGCCCACAAACCTGCATTATTGCTGATTACAAGCGCATAGTTTTCTCCAACTTTTACGTCCGCTAAAGTTAGTCGTGTAGGATTGTAATTAGATATTTCTTTGACAGGAACAAATTCAAAGAAGATTCCTGAGTTAGTATTTAATAAAAGTCCCGGTTCTGTTTGACTATCCTGGAAAGCAAAAAATCCTTCGCTTGCCGGAAATAATTCTATACAATCAATTTTTCTTCCTATGCTTTCATACAGTTTTGTTTTGTAAGGTTCAAAGTTTACGCCGCCTTGTACCATCACACTAAAATTGGGAAACAACTCAGCAATTTTCTTTCCCCTTTTTTCTTGCAATCTGTCAAAATACATTTGCATCCACGGCGGAATGCCGCTGATAAGCGTCATATTTTGATTGATAGTTTCTTCAACAATCTTATCCAGTTTTGTTTCCCAATCTTCAATGCAATTTGTTTCATAACCGGGAAGTTGATTGCTTCGCAAATATTTTGGCACATGATGATTTACTATTCCACTTAATCTTCCGGTCGGTATTCCTCCGATTCTATCAAGTTCAGGAGAGCCGCTTAAAAAAATCATTTTTCCTTTTGTAAATTCTGAATTACCTGTTTGTGCGATATAGCAGAGCAATGCATCTCTTGCAGAATTGATGTGATTGGGAATAGAATCTTTTGTGATAGGAATATATTTTATACCGCTTGTTGTGCCGCTGGTTTTTGCAAAATAGATGGGCTTACCTTTCCAAAGGATATTGTGTTTCCCTTCTTTGATTTTTTCGATATATGGTTTTATTTGTTCGTAATCACGAATAGGAACCTGCCTTTTAAAATCTTCATAAGTTTGAATTGTTTCAAAGTGATGATCTTTTCCAAACTGCGTGTCCTTTGCTGATTTGATCAGATTTTTAAAAATGTTTTGCTGGTCAGCAACAGCGGTTTCCATCCCTTTCAATATCTTATTATATATATAATTTGCAAATGGTCGAGCTAATAATGATTTTAAATTCATGACACGCAATAATAAATTCAAAAGTATTACTTTGCCTGTGCTGTTCAAAAGCAAGACATAACCGAAAACATTCAAACTGCAAACATAGAAAGTAAAAAGAAAATTTTTGGTTTTGAGTTTGCCAATTTTAAATGAAAACTCATACCTTTGCCACCCTTAATTTTAGAAAGTTATGTTAGCAGTTGTAAAAATAGCAGGCCAGCAATTTAAAGTACAGGAAGGGCAAAGCCTGTATGTTCCTCATTTACAGGGAAAGGCCGGAGATAAAGTTGAGTTCAATGAAGTATTGCTGGTTGATAACGACGGCAAGCTTTCTGTTGGCAATGATGTAAAAGCAATTGTAAAAGCAGAGATCGTTAATGATCTTGTAAAAGGTGATAAAGTAATTGCTTTCAAAATGAAAAGAAGAAAAGGCTTCCGTAAAAAACACGGACATAGAACGCAGTACACACAAATAAAGATTGAAAGCATCGCATAAATTTTGAAAAGTATGATTGGGAATCTTGAAATTAATATTTCCCGATTTTAAATTTCAAAATTTCAAAATTTCAAAATTTCAAAATCATTTTTATGGCTCATAAAAAAGGTGAAGGCAGTGTAAAGAATGGACGTGACTCACAGAGCAAACGTCTCGGTGTAAAAATATTTGGTGGACAGCCGGCAGTTGCAGGAAATATTATTTTGCGTCAAAGAGGAACGGTTTATCATCCGGGAAAAAATGTTGGAGTTGGTAAAGATTATACACTCTATGCATTAACGGATGGCGTGGTTGAATTTAGAAAAGGACGCAGTAACAGAACAACTGTTTCTGTTGTTGAAGTTGCAATAATGGCATAGTGGATTATTTTTTTTGGCAGTTATCATAAAGTTTTTTTATTTTTATCTCATATTTACTAACCATTAAATTTAAAAACAATGGCAACTGCAAAAAAAGCTGCAAAAAAAGCCGCTCCTAAAAAAGCTGCAAAGAAAGCTGCTCCTAAAAAAGCTGCAAAGAAAGCTGCAAAGAAAAAATAAGCTTCTTTGTTTAAACAGCTTGAATAGATTAAGTCCCGGATTAATTTCGGGACTTTTTATTTTACGAACTTTACAGAATGGATAACTACGCAATCGCAGATAATTTTTCATTGCTCTCCAAACTGATGGATATTCATGGAGAGAATGGTTTCAAAGCAAAATCATATTCTATTGCCGCATTCACAATAGAAAAATTACCAACACAACTTGTTTCATTGCCTGAAGAAAAAATTTTTTCAATCAAAGGAATTGGTGATGCGATAGGGAAAAAAATTGTTGAGCAAATTCAAACTGGTGAATTAAAAATACTAAGTGAATACCTTACCAAAACACCGCATGGTGTAAAGGAAATGCTGCAAATAAAAGGCATCGGGCCAAAGAAGATAAGCGTAATATGGAAAGAACTTGAAATAGAAAATCTTGGTGAATTATTATATGCTTGTAACGAGAACAGACTTTTGCTGTATAAAGGTTTTGGTGAGAAAACCCAGCAAAATATAAAAGAAGCAATAGAATTTTATTTAAATCACCAGGGAAGATATTTGTATGCACAGGTTGAAAATTATGCAGATGCTATCGAGTCAAAAGTAAAAGAAAATTTTTCTGAACATAAATTTTTAATTGCAGGAGATTTCCGAAGGCAATTGGAAATTATTGATAAACTTGAATGGATAACCACTGCTTCTTCTGAACAACTCATAAATTTTTTTACGCAAAATAATTTTGAAGTTGTTGAAACAACAGAATCATCAACGCAATTTAAGGGGCCGGAAAATGTCTTACTGATTTTTTTTCATGCTTCAACAGAAAATTTTTATAAAATATTTTTTGAAAAAAGTTGCTCTGAGGAATTTCTTGAAGCATGGAATAAAAATTTTTCTCTCAAAAATAATTATGCTTCTGAAGACGAAATTTTCCTGGAGGCAGGAACGGATTTTATTCCGTCCTATCTAAGAGAAAAAGAATCCGTAATTGAAAAAGCGAAGCAACATTTAATTCCTGCCATCATTCAATCAAATGAAATTACTGCAATTATCCATAGTCATAGTAAATGGAGTGATGGAGTGAACACGATTGAAGAAATGGCAATCACTGCAAAACAAAAGGGCTTAGAATTTCTTGTGTTAAGCGACCACTCAAAGTCAGCTTTCTATGCAAATGGTTTAACGGAAGAAAGAATTATTGCACAACATGAGGAGATAAATGAACTCAACAAAAAACTTACACCGTTCAAAATTTTTAAGAGCATTGAATCTGATATTTTAAATGACGGTAATCTTGATTATAGCAATGAAGTGCTCAACAATTTTGACATTGTAATTGCTTCCGTTCATTCGAATTTAAAAATGAAAGAAGACAAAGCGATGATGCGGCTGATCAAAGCAATTGAAAATCCTTACACAAGTATTCTTGGTCATCCAACCGGTCGATTGTTATTAAGCCGCAACGGTTATCCTGTAGATCACAAAAAAATAATTGATGCATGTGCTGAAAACAATGTGGTGATTGAATTAAATGCTCATCCAAAACGTCTCGATATTGATTGGCGGTGGATTGGTTATTGTCTTGAAAAAAATGTGCTTATTTCTATCGATCCTGATGCGCATAGCATTAACGGTTTTAATGATACACGTTACGGTATATTGGCTGCACAAAAAGCAGGTGTTACAAGAGAACAAAACCTCAGCAGTTTTTCTTTGCAGAAGTTTGAAGAATTTTTAAAAATTCAGCAGGCGAAGAGAAAATAAAATCCGGTAAATTTTTTTAAATTATTTTTTGTTTCCGGCATTCACTTTATATGGTATCGCCTGTTGCGTCGCACTCTTGTACATTCTGATCTCTGTTCAGCAAAGTTCAAAGCGTTGAAGTGAGTGACACAACAGGCGATGAGTAAAGCATCTGCAGTTCGTTTCAAAAAATTTCTACATAATTTCCCACACTTCATTCCCGCGCAAAAGCTTGTCTAAATCTCCTGCACCTTTTGATGCAATGGTATTTTCTATTTGTTCACTCATTATATCTTCATAACAAGGTCTGTCGGTTTCATAGAAAACACCGAAGGGACGAGGGAAGTGACCTTCAAGATGAGGATCATCAAACATGCGAATAAGTAGTTGCGCTTTGTAAAAATCTTTTTCATCATGCAGCCAAAGATCATCAGCACTTACTTCGTTGTTTAACTCAACAACTACAGGTTTTATGGCATCGAGTTTTATGCCTTTTTCCCGTGATGCGCCGAATATCAAAGGTTTACCATGCTCTAAAAATAAAGCTTCGGCGGGCTTGCTTGCTTTTTCCGTAAATATTTCAAAAGCTCCATCGTTAAAGATGTTGCAATTCTGATATATCTCAAGAAATGATGCGCCTTTATGTTGATAGGAACGTGTAAGCATCGCCTGTAAATGTTTGGGATCGCGATCCATGCTTCGCGCAACAAATGTTGCATCGGCTCCCATTGCTAATGCAGGAGGATTGAACGGATGATCGATACTTCCGAAAGGAGTGGATTTTGTTATTTTGTTTTGTTCCGAAGTAGGAGAATATTGCCCCTTTGTCAATCCGTAGATCTGGTTATTGAAAAGCAAAATATTTACATCGAGATTTCTGCGCAGCAAATGAATAGTATGATTACCGCCGATACTTAAAGAATCGCCATCGCCTGTGACGATCCATACACTTAATTCAGGATGTGTTGCTTTTAATCCGGTGGCAATGGCGGTAGCTCTTCCGTGAATCGAGTGCATTCCATAAGTGTTCATGTAATATGGAAAGCGGCTGCTGCAACCAATGCCGCTGATGATAACGATATTTTCGCGAGGTATGCCCATGGTTGGCATTACCTTTTGAACTTGTGCAAGAATGGAATAATCGCCGCAACCGGGACACCAGCGCACTTCCTGGTCTGTTGCAAAATCTTTCGCTGTTAGAGTGGGGCTGCCGTTTGTGATAGTACTCATGAGATATAAATTACGCAAAGATACTTTGTTCTGAAGAGAAAATATTCAATATTCAATTTACAACATTAATGTTCAATTGATTTAGCAATATTTTTATTTTGTTCGTTTAATAGTTGTTTTTCTTATAACGTAGAAAATTGAATAGTGAATATTGTTTATTGCGTATTTCCTATCAACTCTTCCCAGTACTCAGCCGCTCGTCTTGTATGTGGAATAACAATTGTTCCTCCAACAATATTTGCTACGGCAAAAATTTCATACATTTCCTCTGTTGAAACATTTCGTTCATAACATTTTCCAAGATGATATTTTATACAATCGTCGCAGCGCAAAACCATACTTGCCACCAAGCCAAGCATTTCTTTTGTTCTTTTATCAAGAGCACCATCTTCATAAGTATTGGTATCAAGATTCCACAAACGCTTCATCACTAGATTATTCTTGCTAAGAATTACATCATTCATTTTTTGGCGGTAATCATTGAACTCTTTTATAAGTTGACTCATAAATTTTTTTTGAAGATACAATGTAAATGGTTGATCAATGATATGCTGTTGAAGTGAGTGACACAACAGGCGATGCAATGAAAAACTATTGCTCGTCCCAAAAATAAAAAGAGGCAGAAAAAATTTCCGCCTCTTTTCAAGCAATATTAAAATCAATGATTAGTATTTAAGGAATTTTGTTGTTTGCGCACCATTTACTGTTATCACCTGAAGATAATAGATTCCTTTGTTAAGATTCGATACATTTATTTTATTTGATGTGCCTGCAAACAGACTTGCTACTTGTTGTTGATAAAGAACTTTACCGTTCTGATCTATGATCTTGATTTGTGCATTGCTCAATGTCGCATTACTTGTGATTATTAAATAATCTTTTACAGGATTTGGATATATTACAAACAACTTATCGTTTATAATTTTTAATGTTGCAATCCTCGAGTAAGCAAACCTGTTATCTTTATCCACCATTTGCAAACGATAATAAAGCTTGTTTGCTCCTGTACTTAAAGCACCGGCATCGGGGAATTGATATAATGTTCTTCTGGTGCTATTGCCCATTGCATTTACCGCACCTATGCTTTTGAAATGTGTTCCATCAATGCTTCGCTGAACAACAAAATCCTTTGTATTAACTTCTGTTGATGTTGTCCATTGCAATTGTGCAACCTTGCCATTGAGAAAGGCACTAAAATCGAGAAGCGTGATCGGCAAAGTGCAGTCTGTATAATGATAGGTAATTTCAGTGTTATCAACCCAGGAGTTTTGCGTGATATCGAAGATTTGAGATATTGATTCACTAATTGCTCCTCCCGGACCATTATGGGTGAAATTTGTTCGCGTACTGAATACCCAGTTTGCACCGTTATCATTTGACGTGCTTTGAAGTGTCGTGGCAAGAACACCGGAACCTGAATAAGTATTAGTTGTAAGTGCTGTGTCATTCCAGTGATCAACAATCCAATTTTGAGCCGTATCATTAAGCAGCAATTTTGTGCCGCTGTATTTATAAGTATTCCGATACCAGTTTGTCCATGTTAATCCATCAGAGGTTTGATTTATAGTTTGTTTGACTGTAGCATCTGCATTATAAGTATAAAATGAACGCGAAGAATCTACCCAATTTACGAGAACCCATTTTTGTAATGTAGTGGTATCAATATGATCATTGGCATTATATTCATTTACTGTTAAACTTAAGTTTTGCCATGTTCCCAGCACATTCATTTCTGTAATTGAACTATCCAAAAGATTGCTTCCGTTGTAGATGTTTGTTGTGCGGTTTACTCCTGTCCAATTGAGCGAAAGAGGATCCCAAAACTCAAAAAGCAATTGACTTACCTGGTTATTGGCATTATAAGAGTATGAAAGCCTGGAGGAATTAATCCACGTGTTCGAGCTGGTATCCCAAAGCTGAGTAACAGAGGTATCTACCTGGCTGTTGGCATTATAGTGATTTGTAGTGAGCGAAACATTTCTCCAGCTTGAAGAATCAGGAAGCCACTCCTGTATTGTAGTTGTGGTTAGCAGGCAACCACTGTAGCCGCTTACATTTCTTGTTGAAGGTATAGGGTTTGAATTTTCAAACGTGAAATTTGTAACGGTATCAACAAATTGAGAAAATACATTTGCTGTAACCAGCAGGCTAAAAGTGAAAGATAAAAAATGTTTCATAGAGCAAATAGTTTAATAGTGAACATTTAATTTGAGGTGTCGTTCTTTTAATTCGTGAAGAATATAACGAGGAGGAGTGCAGAAATTCGGTTGCTGAATATAGTGGATCGTGTCTCATAAAAAGTTTTATACCTAACCGAAAAGACCTACAAGGTAAACATACTATCTGTTTTTGCAATGGCGATAAAGAGCAATTTTTAAAAGCATTTTTATTAAGCAAAAAACCAGCCAAAAAAGTTTTTTGGTAAAGATGAATTAAATAAAAAGAGGCGGAAATTTTTTTCCGCCTCTTAAATAAATGAATAATAAAAAATCAATAATCAATACTTCATAAATTTTGTTGTTTGAACATCGCTTCCTGTTATCAATTGTAAATAGTAAACTCCTTTGTTAAAACCTGCTACATTAATTTTATTTGGTGTGCCTGTTTGCATATTTGTCATTTGTTGCTGATAAACAACCTTACCGCTTTGATCAGTGATCCTGATCTGAGCATTATTTAATGAAGCGTTGCTTGTTATAAATAATTGATCTTTTACAGGGTTAGGATAAACAACAAACAACTTACCATTTACAATTTGTACAGTAGCAATCTTAGAATAAGTAAACTTGCCATCTCTGTCAACCATTTGCAAACGATAATAAAGTTTGTTTGCTCCGGCATTCAAAGCACTCGCATCATCAAATTTGTATGAAGTTTTTTGTGTGCTGTTGCCTGTTGCATTTACTGAACCGATATTTTGGAAATGTGTACCGTCAATGCTGCGTTCAACAAGGAAATTCTTTGTGTTTATTTCGGTTGTTGTTGTCCATTGCAACTGAGCAGCTTTGCCGTTGAGTGTGGCTGTGAAGTTGAGCAAGGTAGTAGGCAAAGTAACTGACTCATCAACCACGTATAAATCAAGATCTCCATTTGCGTTGTCTCCGTCGTCTGCTGTAAAATAAATATGTCCGTTGAAGAACATTACAAAACCAGAAAAAGAATCTCCTCCTGAGTTAATATCCTTTACCATTGAAGTACCTACCTCTGTCCCATCTGTTTTCCAAAGCTCTAAACCATGTGTGCCATCATTAGCAGGGAAGTATATGCCGGATTGGGTGTAGAACCACAAATTCGAAACATCTACTGATGAATTTGGACCAGGATTAATATCTTTCACCATGGCAGTATTGTTGGCAGTACCGTCAGAAATCCATAATTCAGTTCCATTAGTTCCATCATCTGCCTGAAGGAAAATTTTGCCATTGAATAAACGTGAATGCCAATTATTTGAACCTGAAAGAAATGCATACAAATCCGGCCATAAGAAAGCATTATCGTCCCCGCCGCTGTTAAAATCTTTAAACAAAGCTGTAGTGGTGCCATCTGTACTCCAAATTTCTGTACCACTTAGTCCTATAACATTAAACAAAAATTTATTACCAAAGATCACGGCATTGAAAAGTGTTGGCGAAATTACAGCTGTACTAAAATCATATACCATGCTTGTTCCGCCACTCGTACCATCTGTTGCCCATAATTGCAGAGGTATAGGAAGAAGGGGAGTAACTGTCGTAAAAAATAGCTTATTGTTGAAAAGCAAAAAATCGGAAGGGGAAGAGCTGTCAGCTCCGCTAACAATATCTTTAACAAGACTGGCAGTAGAGCCATCGGACTTCCATAATTCCCGACCATTGGTGCCATCATTCGCACTGAATAAAATATTTGTTCCCAATGCTGCAAAACTTTGAGGCTCGCCTGAGGCAGAACCGGAATTAATATCTGCTATCATTGTGGTACCGCCATCAGTGCCATCAGTCTTCCATAATTCTGTGCCGTGTGTCCCATCATCTGCTGTAAAAAAAAGTATATTGTTGTTGATAAAAAAAATGGTGTTGTCTGTATGGCTATCACCTATCCCGGGATTAATATCTTTTACTATCGCAGTTGTTGTGCCATCCGATTTCCACAATTCTCTTCCTGCTGTGGCGGTTGTAGCAAAAAAATAAATGACGTTATTGAATAAAATAAAGTCTGAAGGCGATGAACTTGCCGTACCCGGATTAATATCGGCAACCATTGAAGTTCCGGCATCAGTTCCATCTGTTACCCACAATTCACTTCCATTGGTGGCGGTAACTCCGGCGAAATAAACTTTGTTATTAAGGGCAGTAGGAAGCAGGCTTTGATTTGCATCCAAAACTACTTTAGCAGTGTATTGCGAAGTTCCGCCGGCCGTTCCGTCGGTCTTCCATAAAGCACCATTATCATCATACATTACTCCAACAGTCGCTAATCCAATACCACTCTGAATATTGGTATTGTTTGAAAGTTTGGTTACCTGTGCTAAAGTTGCGAGTGCAGTTGAAAGAAATAAAATCATAAGGACGAAGTGTAAAGTGTGTTTCATAAACAGGTTTTTTAATTGTTTAATAATAAGACTAACAAGTTAATCATTAGTATTTGTTTTTGCAATGATGATGGTCATTCTTTTTAGTTGAATTTTTTAGCTCAAAACCGTTAGAAGATGATTGAAATCGTAACCGGATTTTTAGGAAATGCAATTCAAAACAGTTAATCATTCCATAACTTGCGCTTTCATTTTTAAAGTATGCCGCATGGAAAACGAACTTTTTGATTTTGGAATGATCGGTCTTGGTGTGATGGGAAGCAATCTTTTGCAAAACATGGCCGGTCATGGTTTCAGAGTGATTGGTTATGATAAAGACAAACAAAAAACAGAAGTTCTTGAATCCCTTTCATCAGAAGGTGTTGTGATAAAAGGAGTGAATACTTTGGAAGCAATGGTGCAACAATTAAAAACACCACGCAAACTGATGATGCTTGTGCCTGCAGGTAATCCTGTAGATAATGTAATTGAAAGTTTACTGCCGTTGCTTTCAAAGGGCGATGTGGTGATTGATGGAGGCAACTCTCATTACATTGATACTTTGCGTCGTGTAAATTATTTGCAATCGAAAGGAATTCATTTTATGGGAGTGGGCATCTCCGGTGGCGAACAAGGTGCACGAACAGGACCAAGTATAATGCCCGGCGGTGATGAAGAAGCATTCCAAAATGTAAAGGCTTTGCTTGAGGCTATTGCAGCAAAAGTGAATGGTGAACCTTGTACGGCATATATGGGCAAAGATGCAGCGGGTCATTATGTAAAGATGGTGCACAATGGAATTGAGTACGCGATCATGCAATTAATAAGTGAAGTGTACGATCTTTTGAAAAGAGGTTTGGGTTTAAACAATGATGAACTGCACGAAGTATTTAAAAACTGGAATGAAGGAGAACTAAAATCTTTTTTGATTGAAATTACTGCGCATATTTTTTTGCAGAACGATGATGAAACAGGCAATCGTTTGGTAGATATGATCCTTGATAAAGCAGGCTCTAAAGGCACAGGCAAATGGACCTCGCAGGATGCAATGGATCTTCCCGTTCCTGTTCCAACGATTGATATGGCTGTTGCAACACGTGATCTTTCAACATTCAAAGATGAAAGAGTAAAAGCAGCAGCATTGTATAAACCTGCGATTCAAAAAATCAGCGCAGATAAAAATAAATTTATTCAGCAAGTTGGTGAAGCTTTGTATGCTGCAACAATTCTTTGTTATGCGCAAGGATTAGCGATGTTGTACAAGGCATCGAAAGAATTGCACATGAATATTCCGTTACCTAACGTTGTAAAAGTTTGGAGAGGTGGTTGCATTATTCGCTCTGTTTTACTGGGAGATTTTAATAAAGCGTATCAAAGTAATCAGCAGCTTTCAAATATTTTATTGGATGAACAAATCGCGAAGCTGTTACAATCAAAAGAACAAAGTTTGCGTGATACAATTGTCCAGGCAGTGCAAAGTAAAATCGCAGCACCGGGATTGTCAAGTGCACTCGCATATCTTGATGGATATACAAGCGAAAGAATGCCGACAAATTTGATTCAGGCGCAGCGAGATTATTTTGGTGCGCACACTTATCAGCGAATTGATAAAGAAGGAACATTTCATACAGAATGGATACTGAAAGAAGAAGAAGCGCCGAGAGAAAAAATTCAAGAACCAAGAAACAAGTAGCAAGGAACAAGAATCAAAGAACAAGAGCCATGAGCGAAGTAACAATAACATTGGCAACAGGAAATTGGTAACCGGAAACAGGTAACTGGCAATAATAATAAAACTACAAACTCAGGCATGAACGTAAATCCCATACCACATGGCTTTCACACGATCACTCCTTATTTACATGTGAAAGATATCAGGAACATGATCGGCTTTTTAACGCATGCATTTGGAGCAAAAACAATTCAAACTTCAAAACTTGCAGACGGAACAATTTTGAATGCACAAATGCAAATTGGTGATTCAATGATCGAGTTGAGTGAAGTGCGTGGAGATTTTCAACCAATGCCATGTGCTATTCATTTGTATGTTGAAGACGCAGATGCCGTGTATGCAAAAGCAGTTGAAGTAGGAGCGATGAGTGTAATGGAGCCATCAACGCAATTTTACGGAGATCGGGAAGCATTTGTGATTGATCCTTCCAGCAATCACTGGTACATCGCAACAAGAGTGGAAAATGTGAGTGAAGAAGAAATGCAAAAGAGAATGCAGACGTTTATGGAAGGCAAGTGAGTTGCGGATTTATAAGTCTCAAGTTGCACGTTACAAGTAACAGGAAATTGGGAATGAAGAAGATAATAAATCCTTTTCGACAAGGGACAGTAGAAATTTAATTAAAGTGAAGAAGTTTGAATTAGGCATCCAGGCGGATAAGCTGAAGTCACAGCAGAAGCAGATAAAGGATACCATGTGGGTAAACAATTGCAGGAGTGTAAAGAAAAAGGCATTACAACACTTGTAGCTTATCCGGAACGCAACAGCAGAGCAAAACAGATTGACCCCGCATATTACACAGACAAGTTTTTGTACGATGCAGCCAATGATACTTATATATGTCCGCAGGGTGCAACACTTACCACCAATGGTGAATGGTATGATAAGAAAAGAAAAAACAGAACGAGTTACCAGATAAAAAGATACAGCACACCTCAATGCAAAACCTGTCCGGTAAAACACTTGTGTACCAGTGCCAAACAAGGCAGGCTAATAGAACGAAGCCAGTACCAGGAAGTAATAGATGAAAACAATAAAAGAGTAGATGCTAATGCAGCGCTTTATAAAAAGCGACAACAAATCTGTGAACATCCTTTTGGAACAATAAAGCGAGGATGGGGTTACAACCACACTTTGCTGCGAGGCATAAAAAAAGTGAACGCAGAAATGGCAATTATTTTTACGGTGTACAACTTAAGAAGAGTAATCACCATACCTGGTGTAACGGAGTTGCTCAGGAGGCTCAAAAAATGGAAGCCTGTTTATTATGAGTTAAAAAGCTGTTTAATAAAAGCTCTATACGGCAAAGAAAATTTTGAAGTTCAGATAAGAGCATAAAAAATTAAAGCAGCATAAACAAGCTTAATAATGTTTTTAATGGTAGAATCGAATAAAAAAATGAGCCTTTTTTAAAGAAAAAAGTTTTTGCACGGTCTGACAGCCGATGCCACAAAGAACAAAAAGCTTACTAACAAAAAAATAAAATTATTTAGCATAACGAAAGATAAATTCAATGTCAACACACAACAATAACAAACGACCGCCTGCATCGGTGATTTTTATTTTTGGAGGAAGCGGCGATTTGAATCACAGAAAACTTACACCCGCACTATACAATTTGTTTTTGGATGATTGGATGCCTGAAAAATTTTCGGTGATCGGCATTGGCAGAAGCGCATACACCAATGAAAAATTTCGGGAGCATTTGTTTGAAGGCATCAAAGAATTCAGCCGGCGTAAAGATGACGGAAATGGCGACTGGCGTGAGTTTTCGCAACAGATTAGTTATTTGCAGATGGACGCCGAAGATGAAAACGCTTATGGAAGAATTACAGATTGCGTAAAAGAGTTTGAACAAAAATGGGATGCACATCCTAATGTAATTTTTTATTTAGCAGTGGCTCCACAACTGGTTCCTGACATTGCAAAAAAATTGGGCAAGCTCACAGTTTGCAAAGAGGAAAAATATACACGCATTGTTGTAGAAAAACCTTTTGGTCATGATTTGAAAAGTGCGCATGAATTGAATCAATTACTTACGGAAATTTTTAATGAGGACCAGATCTATCGTATCGATCATTATCTTGGAAAAGAAACGGTGCAAAATATTTTGGCGTTTCGTTTTGCCAATGCGTTGTTTGAGCCGATCTGGAATCGCAATTATATCGAGCATGTACAGATCACAGTTGCTGAAAGTGTTGGTGTGGAAGGCCGCGGAGGTTATTACGAACAATCAGGTGCATTGCGTGATATGGTGCAGAATCATATTCTGCAATTGTTATGTATGGTTGGCATGGAACCGCCTGTGAATTTTGAAGCTAATGAAATCCGTAACAAGAAAGTTGACGTGTTGAATGCGCTGCGAAAAATAACAAGAGAAGAAGTTCGCGATTATGCAGTGCGCGGTCAATACAGTGAAGGATGGATAAAAGGAGAAAAGGTGCAAGGTTACCGTCAGGAAGAAAAGGTTGATGACCATTCAAACGTTGAAACCTTTGCTGCGGTTAAGTTTTACATTGACAACTGGCGCTGGCAAAATGTTCCGTTCTATGTGCGAACAGGAAAATATTTGCATCAGAAAACTTCTATTATCGCCATACAATTCAAGCCTGCGCCGCATTACGCATTTCCACCTGAAGCCGCAGAAACATGGCGACCAAATCGATTGATCATTAGCATCCAGCCGGAGATGGATATCCGTTTGCGTTTCCAGGCAAAGCGTCCGGGGCAAACGATGACGCTTAATCCTGTTGATATGATCTTCAGTTATAAGGATGCGTATGAAGAAGATCATGAACCTGAAGCGTACGAAACTTTATTGCTTGATGTGATGGAAGGAAACACTGCACACTTCATGCGTGCAGACCAGGTGGAAGCCGCGTGGAAAGTGGTGATGCCAATTATTGAAGCGTGGGAGCAAAGACCGCCAATAGATTTTCCCAACTATGCACCTGATAGCTGGGGACCCGAAGATGCAGAAGCGTTGATTGCCCGTGACGGACATAACTGGATAATGTTGCCTGCGCCGCATAAAGAATAATGTTTTGTGTTTTTAGTTTTGTGTTTTAATACCAGCAGCAGTTTTTCATGGCATCTTCGTTGCGTCGCAATCACTTTGACTGAAGATACTTTATTGAGCATTGAAAATTGATCATTGAATATTCCATTCGTATTAAATATGCAACTTCACATTTTCGAAAACATAAATGAGCTAAGCAAAAGAGTTGCTGATTGGATGATAGAGCATATCAACAACACACTCCAGCAACAAGATCGCTTCACATTAGTTTTATCGGGAGGCAGTACTCCAAAAAAGTTACATGAATTATTATCATCTGATGATTATAAAAACGAAATTGATTGGAGTAAGCTGCACATTTTTTGGGGTGATGAAAGATTTGTTCCTTTCAATGATGACCGTAGTAATTCAAAAATGTGTTTTGATACTTTGCTTAACAATGTTCCTGTTCCAAAAGAACAGATACACAAAATGCAAACCGAAAACATTACACCGGAAGATTCAGCAAAAGCTTATGAAGAAGTTTTGAAAAAATACTTCCCCGAAGCTGCGAGCCCGCAACTACAAACTACAAACTATAAACTACAAACTTTTGATCTCGTTCTCCTCGGCATGGGCGATGATGGTCACACGCTTTCCTTGTTTCCCGGCAAAACAGAAGTGATACATGAAACAAAAAAATTGTGTACTTCTTTGTGGCTGGAATCACAAAACATGTATCGTGTTACATTAACACATCCAATTGTCAATTATTCTGCAGCAGTTGCATTTCTTGTAACAGGAAGCGGCAAAGCAAAAGCGTTGCATGAAGTTTTGAAAGGAAATTATAATCCTGATGTTTATCCTTCACAAATTGTAAAACCAACAAACGGTGAGTTGCATTGGTTTGTGGATGAAGCAGCAGCTTCATTACTCCAATAAACCTGTCAGGTTTCAAAAACCAGACAGGTTTGAACTATCCTTACATTTGCGCTTCAAAAAATAATTATGTCAACAACTATTGATACGATCATTTTTGATTTAGGCGGCGTGCTTATAGATTGGAATCCACGGTATGTGTACAGAACCATTTTTGATACCGAAGAAAAAATTGATTGGTTTTTTGAGAATGTATGCACCAATGAATGGAACGAAAACCAGGATGCAGGTCATCCTTTAGATAAGGCAACAGAAGAACTTGTTGCAAAACACCCCGAATGGGAAAAAGAAATTCGTGCTTATTATGATCGTTGGGTGGAAATGCTGGGCGGCTCTATTCAGGAAACGGTTGAACTGCTAAAAGTATTAAAAGAAAAAGATCACTTGAGATTGTTTGCACTCACCAATTGGAGTCACGAAACATTTCCTGTTGCATTAGAGCGTTTTGATTTTCTTCATTGGTTTGATGGCATTGTTGTAAGTGGTGAAGAGAAAACAAGAAAACCTTTTCCTGAATTTTATCAAACTCTTTTACAGCGTCACAACATCAATCCTTCCAAATCAATTTTTATTGATGACAATTTACGCAATGTGCAAGGCGCAGAAGCTGTAGGTATAAACGGAATTCATTTTTTAAATCCACAGCAATTGAAAGAAGAATTGAAGAAATGGAATATTGCAGTTGAATAGAATTGTTGAAGTATAAGTGTGCGACGCAACAGAAGATGATTAACGAAATATTGTTGGGTTAGAAAAAATTATTCTATCTCAAACTCATTTGTAAACATCTTGCAGAGTAAATGAAACGTTCATTTTTTCAAGCTGTACATTATCTTTCAATTGCGTGTATTTGCGTGTTACCCATTCATTGGTTTCAGTTCTTTCATACACTGTGATTAAAACCGTTTCCGGCTCAACTATCATATAATATTGAAGGGAGGGAATTTTAGTATAATCGATATACTTATCAACATAGTCAGTAACCTGCGTTGATTCTGATACAACTTCTACAATAATTTCGGGATGATATTTTATGTAGCGATTCTTTTCATTCTTTTCTTCCTTCGTTATAAAGACATCAGGATAATAAAATTTATTACCGCCGGGAATAGCTACTTTAACGTCATGATTAAATACTTGATAATTCTTTGGCTTTAAAAAAGTGGTAAACAGGATGTAAATAAATCCTGCAATTTCATTATTAATATCTTTTTCTCCGGGGATTTCAAATAATTGACCATTAACAAATTCATGTCGCCTTTCAGAAGTTAATTCATGCTTTATATATTCTTCAACAGTAAATATTTTATCGCTTTGAGCCGTTCTCATAACAATGGCTTTTCTCAAATTTACTAAAAACATTTATTCAAGATTGGGTCTTAACCAACGCTCTGCTTCTTCAATGCTCCAACTTTTTCTTTGCGCATAATTTTCCAACTGATCTCTTCCTATTTTTCCTACACCAAAATATTGACTTTGCCGGTGAGAGAAATACCAGCCGCAAACGCTTGCAGCAGGATACATTGCAAGAGAATCGGTTAACTCAATGCCGGTATTTTTTGTTGCATCAAGAAGATTGAACAATTTATATTTTTCTGTGTGATCGGGACAGGCAGGATAACCAGGCGCAGGACGAATGCCTGCATATTTTTCTTTGATGAGTTCTTCTTTGCTGAGAAGTTCATCTTTTGAGTAACCCCAAAATTCTTTGCGCACTTTTTCATGCAGACATTCAGCAAATGATTCAGCAAAACGATCCGCTAAAGCTTGTAGTATTATTTTGTTATAATCATCATGCTGCTGTTGAAATTTTTGGATGTGCGTTTCAATTCCTTTGATCGTTACAGCAAATGCGCCGATATGATCATTTAAGTTTGAAGAAGACGGCGCAATAAAATCTGCAAGACTTAAGTTTGGTTGAGTTGCAGCTTTCTTTATTTGCTGACGCAAAAATTCAAGATGCACTTTTGAATTTTCATTTTTTACTTCAATAGTATCTGATGAAATCTTTTCTGCTTCCCAAAATCCGATCACACCTGTTGCCGTTAACCATTTTTCATTAATGATTTTATCAAGCAATGCATTTGCGTCGTTGTATAATTTGGTTGCTTCTTTTCCTGTAATTTCATCAGTCAAAATCTCAGGAAAATTTCCATGCATTTCCCATGCGATAAAAAAAGGTTTCCAATCAATATAATTTCTTATTTCACTTAAAGAAAAATCTTCGAATACTTTTGTTCCGGTAAAGGATGGATCGCAAGGTTTGTAATTTTCCCAATTAATTTTCACTGCATTTGCAACAGCATCTTCATAGGAAATATATTGCTTTACCGATTTCTTGCTGTCAAAATTTTCTTTGAGTTTGACATATTCCTTCCGGGTATTTTCAAGAAAACCTTTTTTCTGTTCTTTATTAAGAAGAGAACCTACAACAGTTACGCTGCGAGATGCATCAAGCACATGCACAACGCCTTCATCATATTGCGGTGCAATCTTTACTGCTGTATGTATGCGAGATGTAGTTGCGCCGCCAATAAGCAAAGGTTTATTCATGTTGCGGCGTTTCATTTCGTGAGCGATGTGCACCATTTCATCGAGTGAAGGTGTAATGAGTCCGCTTAGACCGATAATATTTGCATTTTCTTTTTCGGCAGTATCAAGAATTTTATCAGCAGGAACCATTACGCCAAGATCAATAACGTCGTACCCATTACAACCCAATACAACACCAAC